>Ga0334722_10000378_pt1 | contig 67440 bp, 63 predicted proteins | sample C3_bottom_MG_FD_207210 | JGI IMG/M metagenome (GOLD analysis project Ga0334722, IMG submission 207210) | Sediment microbial communities from Yellowstone Lake, YNP, Wyoming, USA - C3_bottom | ecosystem: Environmental > Aquatic > Freshwater > Lake > Sediment | place: USA: Wyoming | collected... | reverse complement strand
ATAGGGGCCGACTGTTGAGTGGTGAAATATTTGTCGGGATGTAGCGCAGTCTGGTAGCGCACTTGAATGGGGTTCAAGGGGCCGGAGGTTCGAATCCTCTCATCCCGACCAGCAATAGCAAAAGGGTTAGCCGTTTTCGGCTAACCCTTTTTTTGTTCCCACGCATAAGTTCGCGACAATTATATCTCCTGTTGCTCCTTGGCCCCGGCCTTATAGACGAAGGCGCACCATACCAGCGGCGCATAGGCGATCAGCAATCCGGCCAGGCCGGGAAGCGATCCCCGCGCCACCAACAACGCCATGGGCAACAGCCACAAGAGATTGATCAGCCCAACCGCAATGGACACTTGCCGGTGGGCGGCGAAACGGCGCGAGGCATACTGGTAGGCGTGACTGCGGTGGGCTTCGTGAAAAGTCTCCCCCCGAATTACCCTGCGCAATAAAGTCGTGGTGGCGTCAACCACGAAAACCCCGAGCAGGATGGCCCAGCACCAGAATAATTCCGGCTCAACCTGTCCGGCCCGAATGGAAAAAAGTCCGAGGATCAGGCCCAAAAATCCGCTGCCGACATCCCCCATGAATATTCTGGCCTGGGGAAAATTCCAGTAGAGAAAACCGGCAACCGCGGACAGCAGCAATACCGGCACCAGCCAATCCTGTCCGGCATGGGCAGAGAGAGCATAGGCAAGACCCCCGCCCAGGCAGACCGTGATCGCCTCAATACCGGCAATCCCATCAATGCCGTCCATGAAATTATACAGGTTGAGCAGCCAGACGAGATACAGTGCGGCCAGCAAATAGCCTGGCCAGCCGAGATACAGCAGGTGGCCGAATACCGGCAGGGGGGGCAGTTCGCCCAACCAGAAAAGCCCCCAGGCCGCCCCAAGAAAATGGGCGCCCAACCGCCAATGCGGCGCGACATGGCGGCGATCATCCATGAAGCCGACCCAGGCAACCAAGCCTCCGGCGCCGGACAGGGCCAAGAATGCCCTTGTCGGCAGAGAGCCGGTCAGCCACAGGCACAACAGCCCGGCAAAAAAGGCCGCAACAATGGCCAGCCCTCCACCTCGCGGAGTCGGAACCTGATGCGAGCTTCGTCCGTTGGGGATATCGATAAGATTGCGCGTTACAGCGTAACGCCGGATGACCCCGGTCAGCAACAGGGACATCCCAGCGATAAGAAAGAAAAATCCCCAAGGGCTCATGGGCGGGACAGGCATGGCTTTTTGTGCGGCAACAGTATCGTCTTCATTGCACGCATTGTGTTTTTGAGCCGATCATGCGGATGGGCGAGGTTGCATCCATGGCCTGGGACATGATGTCAAGGTAGTCGTCATGGTAGGCGTTTCTGGCAAACGGGGTGTCGTGGGTCGCGAAGTTGCAGTCATGCTCCTGACAGTATTTTCCCCTGGTCGCGTAGTTGAGGATGATGCGGGGAATGTCGAAATGGTGGATGGTGCTGTATCGCACCGGACGGCCATTTTCGATGATTAAGACCCGGTTGAGGTGGATGGAGGTCTCGCTTCCGTCGAAATAGTTGAGCTCTTTGTAGGTGCCGGCTCCCGAAAGGCTTGGCAGGTGGTCGCTCACCAGGATGATAAGTGAGTGCGGGTCGCTGGCGATAATTCCCTTTACGAAGGCGGCGATGGCCTCGGTGCGATAATAAAACTGATTGGCTGATTTTTCCAGCCCTTCGTCCCAATGTTTTCCGAGCATTTTTATAACCATCGGGCGTTTGCTGGTGTTGATGTCGTGGGGGATATGGCCGTACATGCCGATGATGTAGTTGAAAATGGGCCGACCCGGGTTGTCCTTGATTCGCTTGGTGATGAACTCCAGGTTTTGGGAAAAGAGGACGCCATCGAACATATAGTCCTCGCCTGTCACGTCCCCGGTGGAAAAGTAGGTGTCGTAGCCTGCGGCAAATTCCCGCGGGTAGTATCTTTCTTCAAAGCCGATTCCGGTGTAGGCATTGGTTGAGTTGAAGAAATCCGGCCTGTAGGAGTTGGTGGCGCTGGTTTCGTAGCCTCCTTGGGAGAGAATACGGGGCAGGCAGGAGGTCTTGGCCCCGGTGAACACATCGAATTCTATGCCGGAAAATTCCCGCAGGGCCGGGGCGCCGCAAAGTACCTCGAACTCCGCCTGGGCCGTGCCTCCGGCAAACACCGGTGAGATGGAAAGGCCTGCTTTTTTGCCGAACAGGTTGCTGAAGGCCGGGTGGGTGGGGCTACGGGAAAAGCGGGCGCCTTTCAGTAATCCAGGATCCAAAAAGCTTTCCAGCACGATGAGATGGATGTTTCTCTTGCCCGGCTGGTTCTTGAGCCCGGCAATTACCGTATCGTAGTCTGCCTGGGATTCTGGCTTCATCCGATGGACGGCGATTTTCTCCAGGTAGTTTTTTCGCCTGGCCTCATTGTACAGCATCATACTGAGGCGTCCGTTGTTGCGGGCGCTGAAGATGTCTGAATAGAGCACGATCTCCTGTTGGGTTTCCTGAAAGACGGTCATGAACAAATTCGGGGTCTTTTCAACCAGAAACACCAGGGCCAGGAGAGGAATGGCGGCGAGGGCCTTGATTTTTCGGTTTTTCCTGAAATCCAGGAAAAAGAAAAAAGTCAGCAGGGGCAGGCCGATTAGCACTACGGCCAGAGCGATGAGCTTGGGGGAGAGTACCTGGAATGCTTCAGGCAGTTGATTTATCTCTGCGATCCGCAGCAACCGGCCAAACAGGTGGAAGTAAATATCGGAGATGCCATACAGCAGGAGGATGGGTGTCGCAGCAACCAGCGGCTGCCAGCGGGATCTGCGCAGCAGTAGATTTAGAAAATAGTAGAGATAGGCGAGCAGCGGGATTTCCAGTCGCCAGGCCGGCAGCAGCGAAGGCAGGTAGCCGTAGTATCCGGCAATTTCCGTATAGCCAAGAAGAAAGAGCAGGAAGAAAACATAACGGTTTACGACTAGCGGTTTCAACCGGACAAGATATGGGCGCAAGACTGGGATCATGGTCATCGTGTGGGGGAAGAGATCTCGCCACTTAAGGCCCGGAACAACACAGCGTTAAACTATACCATACTGCCTGAGTTGCCCGCACACATTCTTTTTTAGGCAAGGCCCCGTGCTCTTTCCCTGGCAAAGTTCTGATTGCCGGTTGGGTTTAGGCCTGCTAATCTTTGAGAGAATGGCTTGGATTTTTTCAGGATAGGGTGGGCATGCGCATACTCGTAGTCGAAGATGATCCTAAAATTGCGTCCTTCATCAGCACTGGGCTCCGTCAGGCGGGGTTTTCTGTTGATGTCGCGGACAATGGCGAGGAAGGCCTTGTTCGTGCCCTGGATGGCGCCTACGATCTCGCTGTTCTTGATATCATGCTGCCACGGCTTGATGGCCTTTCCCTGCTCGATCAGCTCCGCCGTCGGCAGATCAACACCCCGGTGATCATCCTGAGCGCCAAGCGTTCGGTTGAGGATCGGGTCAAGGGCCTACAAGCTGGGGGCGACGATTATCTCACCAAGCCCTTTTCTTTTTCCGAGCTGCTGGCCAGGGTGCAGGCCCTGATCCGCAGGGCTGGCGCCGTGCCGGAAACCACGATCCTGTTGCGGGTAGGGGATCTCTCCCTGGACAAACTGAAGCGGGAGGTTTACAGGGCTGAGCGCAAGATTGATCTCCAGCCCAGGGAGTTTTCCCTGCTCGAATATCTCATGGGCAACCCGGGCCGGGTCATTTCAAAAACCATGATTCTGGAGCATGTCTGGGATTATAATTTCGACCCCCAGACCAATGTGGTGGATGTGCTCATCTGTCGGTTGCGCAACAAGATTGACCGGGATTTCGAACGCAAACTGATACAAACGATACGCGGGGTCGGCTATGCCCTTGGCAACGATTAAACGCCTGGCAAAGACCACGGGCTTCCGGCTGGCCCTGTGGTATTCCCTTATTTTTACTTCAAGCTCCCTCCTGCTTTTTGCCCTGCTGTATTTCCCCCTGCGTTCCGGGATCATGGAAAAGGATCGCACTATCATTCTGGCCAAACTCAACGAATACACTCTACAGGAACAGCAGAGCGGTCTTCAGGCCATGCTCTCCGAGATCCGTCTTGAGGATGATCATAATAGTCAGGCGGGTTTTTTTGTGCGGGTTGCCGACCCCACCGGTCAATCGCTCATTGTTACCCTGCCGCCGGACTGGCATCAGCTGGACAGCGAATTTTCTCCTCTGTTCCGTAATGCCACCGGGGTCGATGGCTGGATCGTCCTTCCTGCCAAAGGAAGAGGCGATGCCCTTGAGATTATCAGCAGACGGATCGGGAGCGGATATCTGCTCCAGATTGGCAGGGGTTCTGGGGAACGGCAGAAGATTCTGGAAAATTTTGGGGAGGTTTTTGCGGGTATTATGCTGCCGATGGTTATCTTTGGTTTTGCCGGCGGGTTTTTTCTGGCCTTCCGGTCTCTGCGGCCGGTGCGCGATCTTATTCAGGTCGTGCGCAGTATCGACATCGGCAAAATGGACGTGCGCGTGCCATCGCGGCAGACCGGCGATGAGCTGGACGAACTGGTTCGCCTCTTCAACATCATGCTGGAAAAGATCGAACAGTTGCTCACCGGCATGCGGGCGGCGCTGGATAATGTGGCCCATGATCTACGCACCCCGGTGACCCGCCTGCGGGCCGGGATCGAAACCGCGTTGCAGTCCGGCAACAAGGCCGAGATTTTGCGCGAGGCCCTGCTGGACTGTGCCGAAGAGTCAGAGCGGATCATCACCATGCTCAACACCCTGATGGACATCTCCGAGGCGGAGACAGGGGTGATGAAGCTGCAGCGGCAACCTATTGATGTTATTTCGCTCCTTGCCGAGGTGGCTGATCTGTATCAGTATGTGGCCGAGGAAAACGGGGTGGCGGTTTCTGTTTCCGGCCCGTCTGATCTTACGGTTATGGCGGATATGGACAGGATGCGGCAGGTTATCGGCAACCTGCTGGACAACAGCCTCAAACATACGCCGCCTGGTGGCCGCGTAGAACTTGCCTGTGATCGTCTGGCGGGAACCGCGGTGATCCGTGTGCAGGATAGCGGGGCAGGCATCCCGCCGGACGATCTGCCCCGGATTTTTGACCGGTTGTATCGGGGCGATCACAGCCGCAGCCAACGCGGCCTTGGCCTGGGACTGAGTCTTGTCAAAGCGGTCATCCATGCCCACGCCGGGAGTATTGAGGTAGAAAGCACGCCCGGACAGGGTTCGACTTTTATCCTGCGGCTGCCCATCGATTCTTCATTGGTGTCCTGACTCGTTCCTTTTGTCCATCATCGTTGTTTCTTGCCATGAGCCCCCATCAAAAAGGCTCAACCTTTCACGTTTGTAATGCCCTGGCAATCTTCTGGTAATTCTTGATCTGCTAAATTCACGCGAAGCAGTGCTTTCTCCTTTGAGAAAATCCGTGGTCATCCCGGCCGCCGACAGGGGAAAAGCTAGGCAAAGGACAGGTCCGCCCTATCATGTCAAAGATCATGGATTTCTTGTTTTCCCGTCTTCCGTCCCTCGGTCGTTTTCAGCTTCTCCGTCTTTTTTTCATTTGGTACAGCCTGTATGCCTTTGGGGTGCGCCTGGCGTTGCTGAGCCGCAACTGGCCACAGATCGGGCATTTCCCCCTGACTGTGGGCGGCATCTTTCTGGTCGGTTTGTTGTACGATCTGGCCAACGCCGTGTATTTCGCCATTCCCATTGTCCTGTATCTGATGGTCATGCCCCATCGGTTTTTTGTCAGCCGTTGGCAGAGACTTGTTCTCTATCCCCTGGTTTTTGCCATGAGTTATGGCCTGGTCTTTTCCGCCCTGGCTGAATGGCTGTTCTGGGAGGAGTTCGGCGTGCGCTTCAACTTCATCGCTGTGGACTATCTGGTCTATACCCACGAGGTGATTGGCAATATCCGCGAATCCTATCCGGTGCCCCTGCTCCTCTCCATCGTTGGCGTTGTGGCAGCCCTGATTTTTATTGTCATCCGGCCCCGGCTTGAAGCGGTCATCGCCTCGGTGCGACAACAGGGACGCTCAGCCTCCGGTTTTGCCGCGCGCCTAAGTGTTGGGGCGTTTTTTCTGCTCTTGCCCATACTCCTCTTTTTGACCGTGGATGGCGCCCTTCCCGGCGCAGTCTTTGGCAACCGTTATGAAAAAGAACTGGCGGAGAATGGCATCTATCAGCTGTTTTCCGCCTTTCGCAACAATAGCCTGGACTATGCGACCTTTTATAAAAACATGGATGAAAAGGCCGCATTCACTGGCCTACGCACTCTGCTTAAGACCAAAAACAGCCGCTATGTCGATGACAACCCCACGGACATAGAGCGGGTGCTTACCTCCGCGGCTCCGGAAAAACGTCATAACGTCGTGCTGATCATGGTGGAAAGCCTGAGCGCGGAGTATCTCGGTTCTTTTGGCAATACCGCTGGCCTTACCCCAAATCTTGACGCTCTGGCCAAGGACGGTCTGCTGTTCAATCGGCTGTATGCCACCGGCAATCGGACTGTTCGCGGAATGGAGGCGGTCACGCTTTCCGTGCCGCCGACGCCGGGGCAGTCCATTGTCAAGCGGCCCAATAACGCCAATCTCTTTTCCTTAGGCTTTGTTTTTCGGGACAAAGGCTATGACACCAGGTTTTTCTATGGGGGCTTCGGGTATTTTGACAACATGAATGCCTTTTTCGGCGGCAACGGCTTTGACGTTACCGATCGCGGCAATCTCAGCGCGGACGAGATCAGCTTTGCCAATATCTGGGGGGTGTGCGACGAGGATATCCTGGGCCGGGCTCTGCGGGAATTTGACCAATCTGCAAGCCAAAAAAAGCCATTCTTCGGGTATGTGATGACCACCTCAAACCACAGGCCTTTCACCTATCCCGAGGGAAAGATCGATATCCCTTCAAAAACCGGGCGGATTGGGGGAGTCAAATACACTGATTACGCCATCGGCAGGTTCATCGACGAGGCGCGGCATCACTCCTGGTTTAACAACACCATCTTCGTCATTGTCGCGGATCATTGTGCGGGCAGCGCCGGTCGTCAGGAACTTCCGGTGCATAGCTACCATATCCCCTTGATTTTTTATGGGCCGGGCATCATTAAACCGGGGGTGAACAGTACCCTGGCAAGCCAGATGGACTTGGGACCCACCCTGTTTGGCCTTCTGAAATGGCAATACCACAGCAAGTTTTTTGGCAAGGATATTCTGGCCGCTGATTTCACGCCCCGCGCCTTTATCGGAAACTACCAGCGGCTTGGCTATCTGGAGAATGGATATCTGGCCATCCTCAATGAACGGCAGGGGATTGCTCAATATCAGGTGGTCAGTGAAACCATGCAGGATGCGGTGTTGGTTCCGGTGGCGGAGAAAAAAGAACTGAGTGAGAAAGCCATCTGTTCCTATCAGGGAGCCAGCCTGCTCTACCAGAGGGGCTTGGACCACTGGTCAGGGCAAGAGAAACTTCACGGGGCTAGTCAGACCGTGGCTGCGGTGTTTCGATCCGGGACGGGAAAAAAGGGGATAGGCATGGACTTTCGCCACGCTTTGTGATAATGAAGGAAACTGGTTTGCAGCAACCGCACGAAGCATTCGGCCTGAGGCGCACGCCTTGTGGCCGACTCAAGAATCCCTAGCAGAAGAGAGTATTCATGGGCAAAGATAAAATTTTTGCAACCCCACAGGGCACGGTGGCCGATTTCAGTTTTGACGCGAAGACCGCCTCCGTCTTTGACGACATGCTGATTCGTTCGATTCCCTTTTATCTTGAAGTGCAGCGGATGATGGCCGAACTGACCCTGGATTTCGCCGTGCCGGGAACGAATGTCTACGACCTGGGCTGCTCTACGGGAACGACCCTTATTCAGCTTGATCCGATCCTGCCTACAGGGGTGCGGTTGGTGGGCTGCGATTATTCCGGGGAAATGCTGAAAAAAGCCGGGGAGAAGCTGAAGGCCCACAACATGCAGCATGATTATTCTCTGGAGTGCATGGATCTCAACAAGGAGGTGCGGGTCGAGAATGCCTCGGTGGTGATTATGAACCTCACCCTCCAGTTCGTCCGGCCCTTGAACCGGGAGCGCCTGATTCAGAGTATCGCCAAAGGGGTCAACGAAAACGGCTGCCTGATTCTCATCGAGAAGGTGCTGAGCCGGGATTCGCTGCTCAACCGGTTTTTCATCAAGTACTACTATGATTTCAAGGAGGCAAGCGGCTACAGCAAGCTTGAGATCAGCCAGAAACGCGAGGCCTTGGAGAATGTCCTCATTCCTTACCGGGTGCAGGAAAACGAGGAACTCGTTTTGCAGAACGGTTTCAGCGAATGCGAAATATTTTTCAAGTGGTACAATTTCTGCGGCTATATCATTCGGAAGGGGGCGAAATGAGACTGAGCAATCCCTTCATGGTCGGGGCCGGGAACTTTTTCTTCCGCTACCGGGCCTATATGTTTCCGGTCATCTTCATCGCCATGCTCTTTGTGTTCAGGCCGCAGGTGGTGGTCAACGAGACCGTCACCAACTGGCTGACCAATCTGGGGCTGGTCGTGACCTTGCTCGGCGAGGGCTTGCGTTTTTTCACCATTGGTTTTGACTACATCGAACGGGGCGGTAAGGACGGCAAGGTCAACGCCAGCCGTCTGGTTACCGGCGGCATCTACAACCATGTGCGCAATCCCATGTATCTTGGCAACATCCTGATTGCCATCGGCATCGGCCTGTATGGCGGCGCGCCCCTGGCTTTTGTCACGGTGCTGCCGTTCTTCGTCTTTTTCTACTATGCGATCATGGCCACGGAGGAGAAGTTTCTGTACGGAAAATTCGGTGCGGAATATGAAGCATTCTGTAGCAGAACACGGCGGTTGTGGCCGTCGTTTGCCAATATCGGTCAGACTTTGTCCGGGTTCAACTTCCATTGGTGGCGCGCCCTGATCAAGGACAGCGGCACCGCCTTCTGGACCTTTGTCGCCCTGGCGCTGATCCCGCTCTGGCGGGAGTATTTCCTCCATGGCACCACGCTCAGCGAATCGGCCTACGCGCCCTATGCCGCAGGCATCGTTGCCGTGCTGTTCCCTACCTACATCTGGCTGCGCATCCTCAAGAAAAAAGGCACCATAGACATCTCGTCGTAAGCCGCCTATTCGTCGTAGAGCTCGGGCGTGTGCCGGATGATCTGGGCATCGACCAGATAGATGACATCCTCGGCGATGTTGGTCGCGTGGTCGGCGATGCGCTCCAGATGTCGGCCCACGGACAGCACATGCAGCAGGTTGTTCACATGCTCGGGGTCGGTGGTGAGCATTCCCTTGAGCTGGGTGTACATCTCCCGATTCATGGCGTCCATGGTGTCGTCCGCCGCCCGGATGTGATGGGCCAGGCGCACATCATGGTTGATCAGGGCGTCGATGCTTTCCGTGACCATCTTCTCGGCCAGAGCGACCATGGCCGTCAGGTCAAAGGGGATATCAAACTTTTCCTGGCCGGCAAGGAATAACCCCCGTTCGGCGATGTTCACCGCTAGATCCCCTATCCGCTCCAGATCGCTGTTGATTTTCAGCGCTGCCACGATGAAGCGCAGGTCGATGGCCACCGGCTGATACAGGGCGAGAATCTTCAGGCAATCCTCCTCGATATCCACCTCCATGTCATCGATATCCCGATCCCCCTTGATCACCGCGTTTGCCTTGACCGGGTCACGGTTGATCACGGAAAGCGTGGCCTGATAGACCCGGTCTTCCACGGCTTCGCCCATGGCGATGATCTTTGCCTTCAGTTTGTCGATGTCGTGCTGCATGTGTTTTGCCATGATCTCTACTCCCTTGCAACTGTCCAGCAGCACCACATCTGCTTCGCAGTCTCACTGTGTTCGCTTAGCTGTCATCGTCCTACTCATGTGCAATAGCACACACTTCGCAGGCCTCTTCCGCGCATCTGTAACACGGCTGAACAGTTACATTCCCTGATTTTTGTTTAATTTTGGCGGCATCAAGCGGGAGAATTGCACTCCATTTTCATCCGAAGCGACCGGTTATGTAATCTTCTGTCTGTTTCTGCTGGGGGTTGGTGAATATTTTCGGGGTGGCATCGCATTCGATCAGGCGGCCTTCGTAGAAAAAGGCGGTGTAGTCGGAAACCCGGGCGGCCTGCTGCATGTTGTGGGTGACGATGACAATGGTGTAGTTGGTGCGCAATTCACCGATCAGATCCTCGATCCGCATGGTTGCTTTGGGGTCAAGGGCCGAGGCAGGTTCGTCCATGAGCAGGATCTTCGGCCCGACGGCCAGAGCCCTGGCGATACAGAGCCGTTGCTGCTGACCACCCGAGAGCCCCATGGCATTGTCGTGCAGCCGATCCTTGACCTCGTCCCAGATGGCTGCCTGTTGCAGGCTTTGCTCCACGATTTCCGCCAACCGTTTTTGGTTTTTTTCGCCGTGAATCCGGGGGCCGTAGGCAACGTTGTCGAAGATGGATTTGGGGAAGGGGTTTGATTTTTGGAAAACCATTCCCACCTCCTTGCGCAGCTCCACAACATCGGTCCCCGGCGCATAGATATCTTTTTGGTTGATGAAGATTTTTCCTTCTACCCTGCTGTGGGGGATGGTGTCGTTCATCCGGTTCAGGCATCGGAGAAAGGTGGATTTACCGCAGCCGGAAGGTCCGATCAGGGCGGTGACGTGCTTGGCCGGGACCAGGAGGGTGATGCCAAAAAGCGCCTGGGTGAGCCCATAGAAAAAGTTGACCTGGCTGGTGGTGATGACCATCTCCAGATCGTTGGGATAAATAGACTGTTCTACCATCGGAATTTTTTCCTGAAATGGGTTCGAATGAGTATAGCACCAAGGCTTAAGCCCAAGACGAGCAGGAGAAGAACCAGGGCGGTGCCGTATTGCATATGTCTGATCCGGTCTGCCTCCGGATGCTGGGTGGCAAGGATGTAGAGATGGTAGGGCAGGGCCATGACCTGATCAAAAACAGACTTGGGCAGTCTGGGGAGAAAAAAGGCGGCTACTGTCAGGAGGATGGGAGCGGTTTCTCCTGCGGCCCGGCCAATGCCCAAGATCGCGCCGGTTATCATGCCGGAAAGGGAATAGGGCAGGATATTGGTGCGGATCATCTCCCACTTGGTGGCCCCCAGCGCCAGGCTGGCATCGCGGAAGCCATTGGGCACGGCGCGCAGCGATTCTTCACTGGCCACGATAATGGTGGGCAGGACCATGCAGGCCAGGGTCAGGCTGCCCGCCAGGATGGAGGGGCCGAAGCCGCAGAACAATACGAAGAGGCCGAGTCCGAACAGGCCGAAGACAATGGAGGGAACCCCGGCCAGGGTGATAATAGCCAACCGGATCAGGGTGTTGAACCTGCCCTGATCCGCATATTCGGAAAGATAGATCGCCCCGCCAATCCCCAGGGGCAGGGAAACGGCGATGGTGCCCACCACCAGATAGAGGGTGCCGACAATGGCCGGGAAAATACCGCCCGCCGCCCCGCTTCTTCGGGGAAAACTGCTGACGAACTGCCAGTTGAGGGCTGGCGCTCCGTTTTTGATGATGTCGAACAGGATATAGCCGATTACCAGGACAATGGCGTAGGTGATGAGCCGTAACGAGAAAAGAATGAATTTATCCGCAGTGTTGTTCATTTGTCGGCCTCGCTCGCAGTGAGACTGCGAAAAGCCGCTCCGCCGACGGTGCGGGCTTGTTTTTTCTTGCTGGCGTTCAAAGGACCTGTGGCATTGGTTCCTTTTTGCGAGAGTGTCTTCATTTCATCATTCCGTATTTCTTCAGCACACGCTGTGCAATGATGTTGAGGGCAAAGGTGATGACCAACAGGATGAGTCCTATCCAGAAAAGCGCCTGATAATGAACGCTGCCAAAAGGCACCTCGCCCATCTCCGCAGCGATGGTGGCGGTCATGGTCCGCACCGAGGCCAGAGGGGAAAAGGTGATGATGGCCGAATTGCCGGTAACCATCAGCACCGCCATGGTTTCTCCGATGACTCTGCCGATTCCGAGCATCACCGCCGCCACGATTCCCGGCAGGGCCGCGGGCAAGGTGACCCGGAAGATGGTTTGCAGGTGGCTGGCGCCCAGGGCCAGGGAGGCGTTTTTCAGGGAGTAGGGCACGCTGACCAAGGCATCCTCCGACAGGGAGATGATGGTGGGGATGGCCATGAGCGAAAGGAGCAGGGCGCCGGTCAGCGCGGTGAGGCCGGTGTTGAGGCCGAAGACCGTTTTGATGATGGGGGCCACCACCAGCAGGCCGAAAAAACCAAGAACCACCGAGGGGATGCTGGCCAGTATTTCAATGAATGGCTTGAGGAATTCCCGTTCGGTGGGCAGGGCGATTTCCGCGATGTAGATGGACACCAGCACGGAGATGGGCACCGTCACCAGCATGGCCAGGGCGGTTACCAGGGCGGAGCCGGAAAGCAGAGGGCCAACGCCGAAATGTTCCTCCTGAAAGGAGACCGGAATCCACTGGCTGTCCAGAAGCTTGTCCAGTCCGGGGTTAAGCGCAAAAGGTCCGGCCTCTTTGAACAGGAAGAGGAAGATGAGGCAGACGACAAGGACGCTGGTCGAAGCGGCGGCGACCAGCAGCAGCCGCATCAGCTTGTCGGTTATGAAGAGTTTAGGGGCTGTTAATGGATAAAATGTGCTTTTCAGTTTATTCATTTACAGCCCTTTATGCCGTTCATGTCATTTTCAAGTCAAGGTTGCTTATCAACAACGGCTTACGAGATCGGGACATATCCTGTCTCTTTGACAATCTTTTGCCCTGCCGGACTCAGGCAGAAATCGATGAACTGTTTTGCCGTATCCTTGGGTGCCCCATTGGTATAGAAGAAAAGCGGTCGGGAAACAGCGTAGGCCCCTGAACGGACCGTTTCTTCGCTGGGAACCACCGGGCTGGGCTGATCCTTGGCTTGTATGCCAAGGGTTTTCGCCTTGCCTTGCGCTTCTGCGGCAAAGCCCAGTCCCACATAGGCGATGGCTCCGCGGTCGGCGGCCACGGCCTGCACCAGGGCGGAGGTGCCGGGCAGCAGACGGGCGGAGGCGCTGAAATCCTCTTTGTTCAGGACATGCTCTTGGAAGAAAACAAAGGTGCCGGAGCTGGACTCGCGGGACAGCAAGAGAATGGGGGTGTCGGCTCCGCCGACCTCCTTCCAGTTGGTGACCTTGCCGGTATAGATCTGGCGCAGCTGGTCAATGGTCAGGCTGTTCACCGGGTTTCCCGGATGCACGATCAGGGCGATGCCGTCGCGGGCCACCGGGATTTCCACGGGGGAGACCTTGTTCGCCGCAGCAAGCTTCTGTTCTTTTTCCTGCATTCCTCTGGATGCCGCACAGATATCGGTGGTGCCGTTGATCAGAGCAGCGATGCCGGTGCCGGAGCCGCCGCCTGTTACGGAGATATCAGCTTCGGCATGGGCTTTCATGAATTCCTCCGTCCAGGAGCTGACCAGGTGGACCATGGTGTCGGAACCCTTGATGGACAGGGCCTGGATCGGCGCTGATTGTTGCTTGGGGCCGGAGTCGCAGCCGGTTATTGCAGTTACGAGCAGCAGGGTAAGGGCCAGGATGATTTTTTTCATGATCTCCTCCGTGTGCGGCGGCACAATGGTTGGCAAAGCCACAAACAATGAGAAAGTGTAGGCTTGGTGTCCGTAACTCTTTGATTTTACATGATCTGGACGAATCAATTCCTGCATAGCCCCGATGCCAGAAATTCGGGCTGTTTGCCAGTATAAAATTATACCGGAGATTGCCGTGTGCGCCTACAAAAATGGAGGAAAGTGTTACTCCTGGTGGCTGGTAAAAAATTACCCGGTGCGGTCTACATGCCAGAGGGTGGCGATGATGATCAGGGTGCCGGCCAGCAGCCAGCCTGGCCCGAAAAGCCACAGGGCCAGGGGCACGGACAGGTAGTAGCCCCGCATCCCCAGGGTATAGTGGGCCGCGCCGTACTGGATTGTTTCGACCACCGAGGCAGATGCCGAGGAGGTCGAATCCGAGGGGGCGTTGATCATGAAGCCCAGATGGTTGTAGTAGCGAATGGCCATGGTGAAATTGAAGAAGGTGAAAAAGAAGTCCACCGAGAGGATAAGCAGCTTGATCTGATGCAGGCTCTCGATCCTCTTGCCCAGGAAGCTGAACATCTGCATGCTGGCTTCGGTCGGGGGTCTTGGGGTCAGGACGATATTGAGCAGGGCCAGGGCGATGAGGATCGCCGTTGAGGCGAGAAAACTTGCGGCCATGGTCCAGTTGCGCAGGGTCTGCACGGCCAGGATGTCGCGCTGGTTTCCCATCATTTCCCGGACCCAGGCTGCTCTGGTTTTGGCGTTGCGGGCATAGATCGTTGCTTCCGGGAAGCGGTCTTTCATGGCCAACAACCCGAGGTGATAGATGAGCAGCAACAGAAAGGCTACCGCCGTGAACGGCTGCATTTCAAAAGAAAGAAGGGTCATCGGTTCTCCTCCGTTTGCGGCTGGCGGTGGGTGCGCAGCATGAAGTAAAGGACCGGTACCGCCATGCGGCTGATCAGCAGCGAGGCGATCTCCCCGAACATCAGCGAGATGGCGAGCCCCTGAAAGATCGGGTCGGCCAGGATGACCGAGGCCCCGACCACTACGGCCAGTGCGGTAAGGAGCATGGGCCGAAAGCGGATGGCCCCGGCTTCCACCACTGCTTCCTTAAGCGGCAGGCCGTGGCTGATGCGCAGCTCGATGAAGTCTACGAGGATGATGGAGTTGCGCACCACGATCCCGGCCCCGGCCATGAAGCCGATCATGGAGGTGGCGGTGAAGAAGGCGCCGAAGGCCCAGTGGGCCGGAAGAATGCCGATCAGCGAAAAAGGGATGGCGGCCATTACCACCAGCGGCACGGTATAATCCTTGAACCAGCCCACCATAAGCATGTAGATGAGAATCATCACCGCGCAGAAGGCGAACCCCAGATCCCGGAAGACCTCCAGGGTGATATGCCACTCTCCGTCCCACTTGATCGCCGGCTCCAGTACGCAAAAAGGCTGCTGGAGGTTGTAGATGGTGATTGCTTTTTGCTCGCCCCCGTATTCCCGGCCATCGAGTTTGGCAAGTTTCCTGTTCAGGGCGAAGATGGCGTAGGCCGGGCTTTCCGCCGCCCCAGCCACGTCGCCGGTCACATAGATAACCGGCTTCAGATTCTTGCGGTAGATGGGCTGGTCAATGGGCGTCTCGCTGACCGTTACCAGTTCCCGCAAGGGCACCAAGGGACCCGCCGGATTCAGGCCGGAGCGGAGCTGGGCGTTCAGGATGCTCTCTACCCGCGCCCGTTGTGCCCGGGGCAGCTCCAGAATAATATTGATTTCCTCCTTGTCGTCGGGCCGGTGGAAGAGGGTGACGGGCAACCCCTTGACTGCCAAATCGACGGCCTGGGTGATCTCGCCTTCGGAGATGCCGTTGAGTGCGGCCTTTTCCTTGTCCACCGCGATGACGGTTTTGAGCCGCTCCGCCTCCCGGTACCAGTCCACATCGACAACCCCTTCTGTGTTGGAGAAAAGATCCTTGACCTTGCTGGCCAGCTTCAGCCGCTGGGCATCGGTCTGGCCGTAGATTTCGGCGACCAGAGTCTGTAGCACCGGCGGCCCGGGCGGCACTTCGGCCACGGCCACGGCAGCCCCGTATTTTTTAGCGATCTCCGAAATCTTGGGCCGGATGCGTTTGGCGATTTCGTGGCTCTGGGCCTTGCGCTCGCCCTTGGGCAGCAGGTTGATCTGGATGTCCGCCAAGTGGGGGCTGTTGCGCAGGTAGTAATGGCGCACCAGGCCGTTGAAATTATAAGGCGAGGCAGTCCCGGCATACACCTGATAGTTGACCACCTCCGGTTCCTGGCCGATGACCGCGGCCATCTCCCTGGCTGCTTGGGTGGTTGCCTCCAGGGTAGAGCCTTCGGGCAGGTTCAGGATGATCTGGAATTCGCTCTTGTTGTCAAAAGGCAGCATCTTGACCTTGACCAATCCGAAATACACCATGGCGCAGGAGGCAAGGAGCAGGCCGACAATGCTCAGGAAAAAAATCAGCCGCCAGCGGGCGTGGGCAAGGAGTGGGTCCATGACCCGGTGATAGAGACGGGTAAAAAAATCATCCGGGGCCTGGCCGTGCGCTGTTTCCTGCTCTGCTTCCTGCTCCGCCGCCTCCTCGGCGTCGATGGGGCATTCCGCTGGGGAGCAGTTCTTTTTCAGCACCCGGATGGCGGCCCAGGGGGTGACGGTGAAGGCGATGAGCAGGGAAAAGATCATCGCCGCGGAGGAGCCGATGGGGATAGGTCGCATGTAGGGGCCCATCAGCCCGCCGACAAAGGCCATGGGCAAGATGGCGGCGATTACCGCCCAGGTGGCGAGGATGGTCGGGTTGCCCACCTCGTTGACCGCTTCAATGGCGATGGTGAGCACAGATTTCTTGGTGTTTTTCGGCAGCCGGAGATGGCGGACCATGTTTTCCACCACCACAATGGCATCGTCCACCAGGATGCCGATGGAAAAAATCAGCGCGAACAGGGTAATGCGGTTCAGCGTGTAGCCGTACAGATAAAAGAGCAGCAGGGTCAGCGCCAGGGTCGAGGGGATGGCGAGGATAACGATGATCGACTCCCGCCAGCCCAGGAAGAAGAGGATCAGCAGGGTCACGCCGAACACGGCGATACTCATGTGCAGCAACAGCTCGTTGGATTTTTCCGCCGCGGTTTCGCCGTAGTTTCTGGTCACGCTGATAGTGACGTCATTGGGGATGAGGGTACCTTTGAGGGTGTCGATCTTGGCCAGCACCGATTCCACCACCTGCACGGCATTGGCCCCAGGCCTCTTGGCCAGGGAAAGGGTAACGGCCGCCTCTTCCGCCTGGCCCTTGCCTTGGCCGAAAAGCACATAGTTGGTCGGCTCTTCCGGGCCATCGACCACCCCGGCCACCTCGTCCAGATACACCGGCCTGTTGTTGTAAACGCCGACGACGATGCGGCCGATCTCCTTGGCCGAGGCAAGAAATTGGCCGGTTTGCAGGAGGATTTCCTGGTTCAGGGATTGCAGCGTCCCGGAGTATGATTGCAGGTTGCCCTGTTGCAGTCTGGGGATGATCTCGGTCGCGGTCAGCCGCCGGGCGGCAAGGCGCGCGGGATCGAAGAGAATCCGCACCTGACGCCGGACGCCGCCGATGAGTTTGGTTTCTGCCACTTCAGGAACGTTCTTGACCGCATCGTCAAGCTGGGCCGCGAGACGCCGGAGGGTGTAGTGGTCATAATGCGGGCTGTGCAGGGTCAGGGCGAGCACCGGCACGTCGTCGATGGTGTGCGGCTTGACCATGGGCGGGAGGACGCCCTGGGGGATGCGGTCGAAATTGGTGGCCAGCTTCTGGTTGAGGCGGACGATGGCATCCTCCATCTTTTCGCCCACGTAAAAGCGGGCGACGAGCAGACACTGGCCCGGCATGGAGGTGGTATAGATGTATTCGATTCCCGGAATTTCGTAGAGGAGTTTTTCCATGGGGATGGCAACCCGGTCCTCCACCTCCTTGGGCGTGGCGCCGGGCATGGCGACCATGACGTCGATCATCGGCACCTTGATCTGCGGCTCCTCCTCCCGCGGCAACATGATAACGGCCACGACCCCGAGAAGCAGGGAGGCGATGATGAGAATGGGGGTCAGCCTGGATTCAACGAAAATCGAGGCGAGCCTGCCGGCAAAGCCGTGTTGTTTGTCGGTAGATTGGTTCATCACGGCACGATATGCACGGATTGGCCGTCAACAAGCCGGTCGCCGCCCTGGATCACGACCTGCTCTCCGGCATTGAGCCCGGCGAGGATCTCCACCTGGCCGTCCCGGTGTTCTCCGCTGCGCACCAGGCGCAAATGGGCGATGGCGTTCTGGGTCACAAAAATTCGCTCCATCTGGCCGAAGCGGGACAGCGCCGTTTCCGGCACCTGGAAGGTGCTGACTCCTGCGGCTCCAGGAAGGGCGACCCGCGCATATTGCCCGGGCTGCAAGGCGGCGGTGTTGTTGATGCGGATCTTGACCAGAGCGGTGCGCGAGGCGGTGTCCGCCGCCGGGGCGATCTCGGTAACGGTTCCGGTCTGGGAGGACTCGGCGGCCGGGACCGTTACCGCAAGCGTGTCTCCCTTTTTGATTTTCAGGGCCGAGGCCTCCGGAGCAGCGGCAACAACTTGTAATTGCTCGGTGTTTTCCACCACTAGGAGAGGTATTCCGGGGGTCGCCAAATCGCCGGCATTGGCCATTTTTTGGGAGACGATCCCGGCAAAGGGGGCGGTGATCTGGGCGTAGCCGCGCATGGCCCTGGCCTCGTGTACGCCAGCTTCCGCCACCCGGCAGGCCTCTTCCAGGGATTTGACCGTCTCTCTGGTGGAGGCGTCTTTTTCCAGTAGTCGCTTTTCGCGTTCAAAATTGCGTTGTGCCTGGGCAAACAGCGTCTCGGCCTGGGATAGCCGGGCGGTAATCTCTCCGGCGCTGATCTTTACCAGAAGAGCGCCTTTTTTCACCGCCAGCCCCAGGGATACCGGCATCTCTTCGATGGGTCCGGCGATCTTGGCGGCGATGGTCGCTTTCTGGACCGCCTCGACGGTGCCGGCCACCTCGTTTTGTCGCCGGGCATCCTGGCCAGCCACGGTGATCACCCGCACTTCCGCGGCAGGAAGGGGCTGAGTGGCCGCGCCATTGTGGGTGGAGTTTTTGCAGCCTGTGGCACCGAGAAGCATGCACAAGAGAAGCGCGGAGAAAAAATATTTGTAATGCATGGATGCAATGTCCTGTTTCATGGCTTATTTTGATGAACTTGTTTTTTCAGGTTGTGGCTCGCCCGATGCTTCCGATGTCTCCGGGAACTGGGGCAGACCCAGGGCGCGCCGCAGGTCGGCAATGGCAATGTGCTGGGAGGTTTCCGCCGCTATGCGCCGTGCCTGGGCATCGGTCAGGCGATTTTCCGCTCCGAGCAGATCCGAGGCGAGCAGCTTTCCTTCCGTAAAGCGGAGCCGGTTGATGCGGGCGCTTTCCTGGGCTTGGGCCACGCTTTTTTCCGTAACCTGCAAACGCTCCTTGGCGTCTTGCACGGCAAACTCCGCCTGTTTCACCTCAAGGCCGATGGCCAGCTCGGTTTTGCGTTTTCGTTCCTGCGCCTCGGCAAGCAGGGCGGAGGTCTTGGCAATCTCGGCGGCGGTTCGGCCGCCCTCGGAAAGGTTGAATTGCAATTTGACTCCGGCCTGCCACGAATCGCCGGAGCTATCGATGACATAGCCCTTGTCCGCGTCGTAACCGGCATAGCCTTCGAGAGATGGGTAATAGCTGCCCTGTGCCTGCTTGAGCCGGGCCTTGGCGGCCAGGATCAGGGCCTCCATGCTTTTCAGTTCATAACGCTGGTCATGGGCAACGGATTGCGGAATCTCCTGGGCGCAGCCCTGAGCCGGGTCGAGGACCACCGGGCCGTCATCAAGCCCCAGCAGACTGAGGAAGATCCTGCGGCTCACTTCCAGGCTATGCCGGGCCTGGCTCAGCCCTTCCTGCGCCTTGGACTGTTGCACTTCCAGATCGAGGAGGTCGGCCTTCAGCAGAACCCCTTCCTGATACCGGGCCTGCGCCACGGCCAGGGAGGCGGCGATCGCTGCCACCGCCGATTGCTGGGCCTTGAGCAGTTCCTCCGCCTGGATGATGAGCTGAAAGGAGCGGATCACCTCAAAGGCGAGTTGGGCCTGCACCGCACCGAGCTCCATGCGCGAGGAAACCGCCTGGGCCTCGGCGGCCTTCAGCCCGGCCAGATCGCGGCCGCCGTTGAAAAACCGGTAGCCAAGCCGGACCCCCGTGTTCAGCGAGTCGGTGCGGCCGGGATGGTTGAAGTCGATGGCGTTGTTGAAGGCCCCTTGGTTCAGGATATTGCCGAAGGAGTACATGGGATTGTTGGTCTGGTCGTATCGGGAGTTCAGGTCAAGCCTGGGGAAAAATGCGGATCGCTCCATGGTGATGGCGGCTTGGGCTGCTTCGATCCGGTTTTTGCCCATCCGGCTGTCCGGGTTGTTTTGTACGGCAAAACGCACTGCATTGCGGAGGGTCCATGCCTCAGGCGTTGTTGCCGCGCCATTGATCTCGGCTGCCTGGGAAAGATCGGCCAGCAGCAGGAGACTGATGCAGAGGAGGCCGATCCTGCGCAGGGAGGCGAGGAGGCGATTGGCGTTTTTTGGCGGTGTTGTTGGATGAGGCATGGTTCTATGGTCTCTTTGTTAAGTCCGCTCCGAGCGGAAGGCGAATCTGGATGATGTTCAGTATTTAATTATATAATTACAAACAAAAATATCCGCCACATTTTTTTTCGTTTGAATAGGGCCGCGGGGGAGAGCGCTTTTTATGGCGCCATAGGCCGCGTATCATTATATCATAGAGGAATGCTTGGGGATCAAGGGTATTTCTTTGGGAACAACCGGGGAAGGGGAAAATGGTGCCGATTCCTTCTCGTCCTCTTTGGCATGTTTTTAGGAGAGGATTATTCCGGCTTGCGGGCTTCTCAGAACCATTTCTTTTTTTTGAAATAGATCAGCATGGTGATGGCTGTCCCTGCCATCAGCAAGAGGGCGAAGGGGTAGCCGAAATACCAGTTGAGTTCCGGCATGTTGAAGGGGCTCTGGCTGGGGTTGAAATTCATGCCGTACAGCCCGGCGATGAAGGTGAGGGGGATGAAGATCACCGCAAAGATGGTCAGCACCTTCATTACCTCATTCATCCGGTTGCTCACCGAGGACAGGTAGATGTCGATCATGCCCGAGATGATGTCCCGGAAGGTTTCCACCGTGTCAAGTACCTGGATGGTATGGTCGTAGAGATCCTTGAGATAGACCCGGGTTGATTCTCCCATGAATGTGGTTTCATCCCGTTGCAAGCCGTTGATGACCTCCCGAAGCGGCCAGACCGATTTGCGGAGCAGGATCATCTCCCGCTTTAGGAAATGGATGGACTGTAGTGTTTCCGGGGAAGGCTCGGCAATTAGTGCTTCTTCCAGTTCCTCGACCTCCTCGCCGATCTTTTCCAGCACGGAAAAGAAGTTGTCCACCACCCTATCGAGCAGGGAGTACAACAGGTAATCGACCCCCATTTTCCGGGTGCGGCCCTTGTTGTTTTGAAGACGGGCCAAGACATCGTTGAAAATATCGCTGTCTTTTTCGTGAAAGGTGAGCAGGTGGCTGGAGCCAAGCACAAAGCTGATCTGTTCCATGCTCATTTCCCTGGTGGAGTCGTCATACTTAATCAGGTTGAGGACCAGGAACAGATAATCGTCATAATGATCGATCTTCGGACGCTGGCCGGTATGGAGAATATCCTCGATGGTCAGAGGGTGCAGGCCGAATTCGAGGCAGAACCTGTTTATAGCCTCGGCGTCGTGCAGGCCGTGGATTCTGATCCAGGTGTTGCTTGGGGTGTCTTTCAGCAAATGGAATTCGTTAAGGCGGACCGGGGTGCTGACAGAAAAGCACTCGGCATCGTAATCGACCATGTCCAGGCCGAATTTTTCCGTTACTTTTTCGCCGATGAACACGGGACTGCCCGGAGAAAGTCCGGCTTTTTGTGAGGTGGTTTTAACAAGCTTCAGCATATCTGTTCCCGCTAATGGAGGATGGTTTTCCGGGGGCTGGCCGTGTAAAGGCAAGTCCACTGTTTGTCGGAACAGGATACCATATCCGTCTGCCTTCCGTGAACCCCACTCCCGTCCGTTGGGTACGAATAGCTTGGTGGCGTTTCAGAAAATGGGGAAGACTTTTTTGCAAAAAGACGCTATGGAAACTCGTCCTGATATGCGAGGATGAAAGTAACCATTCGGCAGCCCGCATCTGCTTCGCAGTCTCGCTGCGCTGTTGAACGTTTACTGTCCGAGGAGAGGAGACAACAAGGGATGAAACAGCCAGGTCCGCAGTATCTGAAAACCATGGTTGAGACCGCAAGCCCTGTGCGCAACATTATCGCGCTGTACGAGAAGTGTCTGCTTCACCTGGAGAGTGCGCGGAAAAGTCTTGGCGCTGGGGATATTGCCCCCAAGACGGAAAGCCTGCGCAAGGCCATGGATATTCTCTTTTATCTGGACAGCGCCCTTGATGCCGCCGAACCGGAAGCTACGCAGTCGTTGCACGACAGCTATCAGATGATCCTGGTTCAGTTGAGTATGGCCAACAGCGGAAATTCCGTGGAGGCGCTGCGTCTGGCTGAGAAATGGTTGACCGGGCTGCTGGAGGCGTGGCAGGGTGTTGTGCTTGGCGGCGGGAATCAGGGCCAGTCGAAACCGAATTTTTGAAAATTGCCTGCCAGAGATGGGGTATTATGGTAAGCTGAGCACGGCAAGCCTGTTGAAGATTGCCGTTTGTCCGTCCGCAAGAAAAAATATCACCCCATCGAGATCATGACACTATCCTTTCCCTCTTGGCTAGCTCTGCCCGTTCTGGTTTTTTTCTATAGGCCCTTGGTTCGGTTTTTTCCGAAGATGGACAAGGATGCCTATGTCCGCAAGGTCGTGGCGGCGGGAAACCGATTTTTTCGGGGTAGGTTTGTGCGCACGCCCTATGCCGAACGGATGCTTTTTTTGCCATACTGCCTGCGGGCCGAAGGGTGCGCCACGGTCATCGATCAGGAAAAGGGTCTGTTGTGTCAGGCCGATTGCCTGGTGCCCTGCCGTCTGCGGGAGATGCGGGACATGGCTTTAGCCTTGGGTTACCGGGATGTCTGCGTGGTGGTGAGCGGCAGGCTGCACAAAAAAGATGGGGTGCTGCGCAGCCGGGATTTCCTGGTGCGCCGGATCGGGCAGAGCCAGCCGCGTGCGGTGTTGGGCTGCCTGTGCACCCGCGACCTGCGGGAGAAATATCTCCGCTCCGCCAATGTCTCGCCCGAGGGCTCGCTGGGAGGGCACGGACTCAAGGTGATTCCCCAGGTGTGTCTGCTTGCGGATTGCAATTGTCGGCAAAGCTCTGTGGACTGGCAGAAGCTTGAGGCGCTCATCCGCGCCAGGGCTTGAAAAAAACGGTTTGCCCTGCCGGCTGGCTTATGCCGGTTGCTTCACAAAAAGATGCACATCCTGCTGCGGAAATGGAAAGTTGATCCCCTCCCGGTCAAACTCGGTCTTGATTTTTTCCGTAAGATCAAAACGCACCTCCCAGTAATCCGGGGTGTTCACCCAGGGCCGCACCGCTAGATTGATGCTGGTGGCGCCCAGTTCGAGCACGGCGATGGCCGGGGCGGGTTCCCTTAGAATCCGGCTGTCTCCCTTGAGCAGGCGAGTGAGGGTTTCCCTGGCCTTGGCAATGTCATCCCCGTAGCCGATGCTGACCAGCAGATCGATGCGGCGGGTGGGATTGGCGGTGATGTTGGTGATGATGTTGCCCATGATGGAGCTGTTTGGGATCAGAACCTTTTGGTTGTCCGGGGTGGCCAGTTCGGTGTTGAAGACGGAGATCGCTTTTACCGTGCCGCTCACCCCTCCGGCCGTTACCTGGTCGCCCACCTTGAAGGGGCGGAAGAGGATGAGCATGACCCCGGCGGAGAAATGGCTGAGGGAGTCTTTCAGGGCCAGGCCGATGGCCAACCCTGCCGCGCCGATCACGGTGAGAAACGAAGCGGTGTTGACCCCCAACTGGCTTAAGGCGGCGATGATCACCGCGGCCAGCAGGGCGTAATAGCTGATGTTTTTCAGGAAGCTGACCAGGGTGGCCTCGGTTTTGTTTCTTTCCAGCACTGCGGCAAAAAGGTCGGTTGCCCGGTGGGCCAGCCATTTGCCGACCAGCAGAATGAGGACGGCAGCAACCAGCCTGAGGGAAAAGTCGGTGAGCCAAAGCCAGAGGGTGTGGGCGGAAAGGTCCATTGGGTGCCTCGCAGAAGGAAGTGATTGCTGATGCGCAATTCCGGTTGAGGTTAGACCTCGAACCGAACATCCTGTCTTGTAATCCGGAAACCGGAAAAAAGTCAAAAGCAAAAGAAATCTGCGGCCCCCAACTCATTGTCCGTTGATTGGTTTTCGCTCTGCCTATTTCAGCAAAAATCAGCCACCCATCCGTTGCTCCAGTTGTGCCATGCATTCAGCCATTGCGCCAATGAGTTCCCGCTGGTCGAATCGCAAGCCCTCTTCCCGCAAAAACAAAGCCAAATCTGCTAAGCTTTTTGTTTGCAATGCATTCTTCCGAAATTCGCGGTTCTCTCTTAATTTTACGACAAAGTTGCGCGCATCATCCAATGACATAATTTCTCCTTTTTGGTCGCGGCGACAAACATCACCTGTGTATGTTTTTCATCTGTCGGTTCTAGAGGATAGGTTGCTCAATACCTCCGCCGTTGACACAACATTGGCGTAAGCAAATTTCAGCGCCGCCATATATGCGGCGTGGACACACTCGGCAGGGACGGTTATCCCGTTAAATTCCTGGGCGCATGTGGCACATGCATCGTGCGCGAGGGTACACTGGAAGCCAAAATCCGCAGCAGCCCGGACTGCGGCATCGACACACATATGGCTCATTGCTCCGCAAATAACGACACTCTCAACCCCGGCCTGCTGAAGTCCTTGCAATAATTCAGTGCCCAGGAAGCAGTTGACGGCATTTTTCACTATCACCCTGTCGTGAGCAATGGGTGAAATGCACCCATGAAGTTCCGCCCCATGGGTGTTCGGAATAAAAAAAGGCGCGGCTGGGATGTTAAACAGGTGCTGCACGATAAAGGTCGGCGCCTTCAATGCACGGAACTTCTCCAGCAAGGCCTGGCAATTTCCGGCTGCGGCGTCCATGCCGTCAAGCGGCATGCGTCCTCCGGGGAAATAGTCGTTTTGGATGTCAATTACAATAAGCGCTGTTCTCATGCTGCTTCCTCCTTCTTGGTTGGGTGTTGTCGATAATATTGCCGAAAAGCATGTGGCCACTGTAACGGAAATATGGCACACTCTAGAAGTGGCGTTAATGACATAATTGGGGGTAAAAGCGACAAGAATGCACATCGGAATTTTAGCATACCCGGGCGTCATGCGCTCAGCGCTCTACGGCATTGAGGAAATGCTGCGGGTGGCTGTCGAACGGCATGGGGCGGCCATTACCAGCGTGGCCCAGATCTTGCCCGAAGCCCTGCCGGTCTGCCCGTTTGATCTGCTGCTCATCCCGCCCTCCCTAGAACAGTCCGCCCCTCTTCCTTCCGCTGTTTTGCTCTCCTGGTTGCAGGCGCAGCACAGGAAGGGCTGCCTTCTCGCGTCTGTTTGTGCCGGGATCTTCATCTTGGCTCCCACCGGTTTACTGGACGGCAAGACGGCCACCACCCACTGGTTGCTGGCAGAACGGTGCAAGAAAGAGTTCCCGGCTATTAATTTTCAGCCGGAGAGGCTGTTGATTGACGAGGGGGATATCGTAACGGCTGGCGGTGTATCCGCCTGGATGGATTTAACGTTGGCCTTGGTTGGGCGCTTTTTTGGTAGCGCAACCGCAATAGCTCTTGGGAAGTACTTTCTGTTGGATGCCGGCTCGCGCCAGCAATCCTATTTTTCCTGTTTTACCCCGATTCTGGATCATAAGGATGGCCTTGTTCTGGCCGTCCAGTATAAGCTTGAACAGCATTTTGCCTTGCCGCTTTCGGTGGCGGCTATGGCGGCGTGGGTGCATGTGAGCCCGCGGACATTGCAGCGGCGGTTTCAGGTCGCAACGGGCGAGTCTCCCATTCGGTATTTACAGAAATTGAGGCTGAGCAAGGCGCAGGAGAAACTGGAAAACAGTCAGCTTTCCCTGGAGAAAATTGTTAGTGATGTCGGCTACGAGGATCTATCGTCGTTTCGCAGGCTGTTCCACGAGCAATACGGACTTTCGCCGTCGAAATACCGGCAGCGGTTTTCCTTTCCGCAAGCAAAAAAGAGGTCAGAGTAACGTGAGGGGCCCTGATGGGCTGAGGTAGGAGGCGGGTTGGGAGAAAGGCTTTTGTCAAAATGGAGTGAGGCATCGCCAAAAGACAGGGGGCGGGGTATAGTCACAAAATAGGCGCCTCTCGGTCAGAGCATTATCAATGGAATAAGAAACTCGGACAGGGTCCAATATCCCTAATGTTTTTTGCAGGAGGCGCAAATGGGCGGCAGCCCTGTGAGCGTCATTGCCCAGGGCCTCGGTCAGTTCCCTGGTAAGGAGGAATTGTCATGGAACTGTATGCAATCAAGCCCTACCTCTACTGGGCCGGGGTTCTCTTTTTTCTCCTGTGCGAACAGGGCTTTTCCTACCGGGCGCCCACCGTGGCCCGCGCCCGGCGCTGGCTCGCCAATCTGCCGCTGTCTGTCATGAACGGCACGATCTACCATCTGCTCTACACCAGCGCCATCGTCGCCCTGATTCTTGTCGCCCAGGAGAAACATCTCGGTCTGCTCAATGTCTGGCCCATGCCCGAATGGCTGAAGATCGGTGCAGGCATCCTGATCCTGGATTTTTTCATCTATCTCTGGCATCTGCTCACCCATGAATTGCCCTTTCTCTGGCGGTTTCACCGGGTCCACCACAGCGATCTGAACATGGACGTGACCACGGCCAACCGTTTCCATCTGGGCGAGTTTCTTTTCACCGGCCTGATCAGGCTGGCGGTGATCTATACCTTCGGCATCGGGCTGACCGCCTACATCCTGTTTGAGATCCTGGTCAACCTCTCCGTGCAGTTCCATCACAGCAGTGTCCGCGTACCGGCCTGGTTTGAGCGAGTGTGGGTTCTCCTTTTGGTCCCGCCTTTTTTGCACCGCATCCACCATTCGGTGCGGATCAAAGAACGGGATACCAATTACGGCGTGATCTTTTCCATCTGGGACCGGATGCTTGGCACCTTGACCACCGAGGTGGAGCAGGAAAAAATTATCATCGGCATCGGTTCGCACCGGGAAATCGAGCAACTGGGATTCTGGCGGCTGCTGGCGCTGCCCTTCACGCGCAACACCCCGTGAGGGCAAGATGATCGCAACGGGAAAGACAAGACAATGGAGTGAGCAATGAACTGGAAGAATCTGTTTGCGCCGGGTGAGGATTTCAGTGTTGCCCAGGCAAAGGAGTACATGGAGGCGCGGGGAGCGGATGCGTATCAGTTGCTGGATGTCCGCCAGCCCAAGGAATATGAGGAGGGGCATCTGGCCGGGGCCAAACTCATCCCGCTCAAGGAGCTGCCCGGTCGGCTTGACGAGCTTGAAAAGGGAAAGCCGGTCATTGTCTATTGCGCCGTCGGCGGCAGAAGTAAAGCGGCGGCCCAGCTCCTCGCTGGCAAGGATTTTGCAAGCGTTTATAACATGGTTGGAGGCATCAAGGCCTGGCAAGGGCATCAGGCCAGGGGGCAGGAAGAGGCCGGGCTGGAGTTTTTCACCGGTCAGGAAGAGTATGAGGACGGGGTGAGCCTGGCCTACGCCATGGAGGATGGCCTACAGGAGTTCTATCGGCTTATGGCCGGGCGGGCTAAGGATGAGGAGGAGCGGCAGCTCTATACTCGGTTAATGGGCCTTGAGGATATGCACAAGGCCCGGCTCCTTGCCGAGTACCGGCAGACGCACGGGCCGGAGGCCATGCCGGGCAAGGCGGTGGCCGGAATCATGGAAGGCGGCGGCAGGGTGCAGGACTTTCTCGTCCGGGCCGAGACCCATCTGCACGGCAAGCGGGATATCCTGGAGTTGGCCATGGCTCTTGAGACCCAGGCCCTTGACCTGTACAGCCGCATGGCGCAAAAGAGTACGCAGCAGGAGGTTCGGGCGTTTTTTCTGCGCCTGGCCGACGAGGAAAAAGCGCATCTCGCTTATCTGGCCGATGCGCTGGATAAGGTGTTGTAAGGGTAAAGGCCGCCATGCGGCCTTGGAAACAAAACAGGTGGATGATGGGAAAGAAAACGCAGGAGTGCGGAAACGCCAGGGACGAAGAAATCAAGGCCCTGCGCCAAGCCAATCGGGATTTGCAGCAGGAGCTTGAGGAGCAACGGCGTATCGAGGCGCGGCTCGTCCGGGAGCTCGCCCAGGCCGAGCTTACCCTGCGGGTTATTCCCAGCGCCGCTCTAAGCCTTGATCTGAATGGCAGGATCACCAGCTGGAACAACAAGGCGGAACGGGTCACTGGCTTCAGCCGGGAAGAGGTCCTGGGCCATTCCTGCGAAATCTTTGTCCTTCCCCCCTGTTCTCAGGAGTGCGGTGCGTTTGTCGATGATCAGGGGAAACCTCTTGCCGGCCAGGTCTGCCAGATCAGAACCAGGGATGGCAAGGTGCGGAGCGTTTCCAAAAACACCGATCTGCTCAAAGATCCGGATGGCACGGTGACAGGAGCGGTGGCGACTTTCAGGGATATCACCGAGCAGCTGGAAGTCGAGTTGCAGCTGCGCACCGAGCGGGACAAGTTCCGGGGGATTCTCTCCGCTCTCGATCAGGGCATGCACATCCTCAACCGCGATTATGTGATCGAATACCAAAACGAGATCCTGCGCCGGACCTTTGGCGACAAGATCGGCGAGAAATGCTATGAGGTTTACAAGCAGCGCGATAAGCCTTGCGAGGTGTGCCGCATGCATGCCGCCATTGAGCGCAACCAGATTCAGCGTACCGAGGAGATCATGTCAGACCGCCGCCATTATGAGCAGAGCTATGTGCCCTTTGCCGATGTCGATGGACAGACCAAGGCCCTGATTCTCCTGCGGGATGTCACCGAGGAAAAAATGTACCGGGCGGAAACCATGCGGGCCGGGCAGCTTGCCTCCATCGGCGAACTGGCCGCCGGGGTGGCCCACGAAATCAATAACCCCATCAACGGCATCATCAATTACGCCCAGGTACTGCTCGACGATTCAAGTCAGGTGTCGATGGAAGGCGAGACCGACCATCCGGTCCAGCGGGAGATGCTCGGCCGCATCATCAAGGAGGGGGAGCGGATCGCCTATATCGTGCGCAATCTCCTCTTTTTTGCCCGTCAGCGGGAAGAGGAAGCGGAGGTGGTCGGAATTGAGGGGATCATCCACGACTCCTTGGCACTGATCAAGCATCAGCTTCAGAAAGACGGGGTGAGTATCCACACCGATATTCCGGAGACCCTGCCGAACATCAGAGTACATCCGCAGCAATTACAGCAGGTATTCCTCAATCTGCTCAGCAACGCCCGCTACGCTCTCAATCAACGCTATCCTGGGCGGGATACCGGCAAAAAGGTGGAAATCCGCTGCCGGCTCGTGCAGAGCCAGGGCCGAAACCTGATAAGGACTGATCTCACCGATTATGGCGCCGGAATTCCGCCGGAGATTCTTTCTCAAATATTCGAGCCGTTTTTTTCCTCCAAGAAATCGGGCGAGGGGACCGGCCTGGGCCTGTCCATCAGCGCCGGGCTGGTAAGGGATTTTCAGGGGGAGCTCAGGGTGGAGAGCGAACTGGGGTCACACACCACCCTGACCGTTGATCTGCCTGTATATGAAGAGTGAACCGGGTAAGTCGTTGGGTATTGGATTGCCGGGGGAGAGCAGCAATGATTGTTGAAATCGCAAAAAAACCGCGGTTGCAACGGTTGTCCCTTGAGAACTTTTTGCATTTGTGTCGCGGACCTGTGACCTTTTTTCTTCCTAACGGGGGCAGCAATGATTGATCTGGACAAATCAGAGACCAGGATACTGGTGGTGGATGACGAGGAAAGCCTGCGGCTGACCTTTCAGATGTTTCTTGATCGCGAGGGGTACGGGCCGGTGCTGACCGCCTCGACCTTTGAAGAAGCCTTGGGGCTCATTGAGCAGCAGACCTTTGATCTGATCATCAGTGACATCGTCATGGAGGGGGCCTCGGGCATCGACCTGCTGCGGCGGGTCCGGGAGTTGGGTCTGGAGTGCCCGATGGTCATGGTTACCGGCTATCCCAATATCAACACCGCTTCCGAGGCGGTGCGATTGGGGGCGTTCGACTATCTGGCCAAGCCGGTGAAAAAGGCCGATTTGCTGCGTACCGCACGCATGGCTCTACAGCAGTACGCCCTCTGGAAGGAAAAGGAGCGGCTGACCGGGGAAAAGGAGCGTTCCCAGCAGTATCTTGAGACAATCTTCCGCAGCGTTCGGGACATGATCATCACCGTTGACCATGACCTGCGGGTGGTGCAGATGAATGATCAGGCCAAGAATTGGGCGGCAACACGTATGCCAGGTCTTGCCATTGGCGCCAGTTTGGAGGATGAGGCCGATTCCTTCGCCGTGTTTGCCACGGACGCGCAGAAGGTTCTGGAATGCCGGGAAGCGGTGCGTGAGCATCGCATCGAGGTCAATCTGGAGACCGGTGGGCATGTTGTTTTCCGGCTCAGCGCGGCGCCCCTGGAAAGTCAGCAGGACAAGGGTTTCCTCGGAGTGGTGCTGGTGTTCCGCGATGTGAGCCGACTGGAGGATCTGGAAAAGCGGGGCAAGCGCACCTATTTCCACCGGTTGGCCGGAGTGAGCCGGGCCATGCAGACGGTGTACACCCTCATCGAAAATGTCGGCCAGGTGGACACCTCGGTTTTGATCACCGGAGAATCGGGGACCGGCAAAGAACTGGTGGCAGAGGCGCTGCATGCGGAAAGCCCGCGCCGGGATATGCCCCTGGTGAAGTTCGACTGTACTTCCATTCCTGAAAATCTCATGGAGTCCGAGCTGTTCGGCCACAAGAAGGGTTCTTTCACCGGGGCGGATCGCAACCGGGAGGGGCGGATTCTCCAGGCGGATGGCGGCACCCTGTTTCTCGATGAGATAGGCGATATCTCGCCGCTCATGCAACTACGGCTGCTGCGTTTTCTACAGGAACGGACCTTCTACCCGGTTGGCGAGGACAAGCCCGTCACCGTGGATGTCCGGGTGGTGGCCGCCACCAATGCCGACCTGAAACAGAAGGTCCAGCGGGGAGAGTTCCGGGAGGATCTCTATTACCGGTTACGGGTGATTGACATCACCTTGCCGCCGCTCAGAGATCGGCAGGGGGATTTGCCCATTCTGGCTGAGCTGTTTCTGGCCCGGTTCAGCAAACGGCTGAACAAAAACATCACCGGGATTTCCGATCAGGCCTTGCAGCTGCTGGCCGCCTATCGCTGGCCGGGAAATGTCCGGGAGCTGGAGCATGTGGTGGAGCGGGCCTGTGTGTTGTGTTCGGACGACACGATCACCACTGGCAATCTTCCGGAAGAGGTGCGCAGTGGTGGTCGCACTGCCGCTGCAACACCAGGGGGTGTCGGGGCTGAAACCGCGGCTGCCGTCGAGGGCCATGGAACAGCGCTTCTCTCGCAGGAGAGCGAGAAGGCGCACATCCTCGGCATCATCGCCCAGACCGACGGCAACAAGGCCAAAGCTGCACGGCTGCTCGGTATTGATCGCAGCACCCTGTACCGAAAGATGAAGGCACACGGCCTGGAATAAAATTGCAGAGTGTCGCATCTGCTACACTCTGCCACACATGCGACAGCAAAAGTGTGGCGCCACAATCCGTGGCGCCACACTTTTCGTTTTACCACCACCCCTGCTTCCCTCCTGCCAATGTCTGTTGCGGTTTCTCTTGAACACCTCCCAAATTATCTCATAACATAAAGATATTAAAAGATTATTTTTATTTATGCCCGGTTCCGGCCCCTCCTCTTTCCCGCGAAGGGAACTCTTTTTTATTTCCTTTATAATCAAATAGTTGCAGCCGTGTATTGGAAAATGGCCCTCTGTTTTCGGGGTTGTGTTGGCATGCCCTGTGCAATGTCTCCTGATCAAACGAGATCAACATCGTGATAAGAACGAAAAAACAAAACCATAGGAGGCTCACCATGAAGAACACATTGCAAAAACAAGGACTCGATTTTGGCGAACTTGATCAGGCAGCAATCGGTGAGGGAATCTCCCAGGCAGGTGTGGGCGTCATCCTTGTTCTGGCAACATTGATCGGCATCTGGGGCATCGCTTGTCTGATCGGCGGGATGAGCACCATGGGCGGGGTCATGGAATTGGGTCGTGGTTGGCTCACCGCAGTAACCGGAATGTAGGCAAACTGAAATTACAGAAACGATCTTCTAGGATCAACAGAATTCAATTAGGAAAAAAAAGGAGAAGGATCATGACACAAGCAACAGCAGAAAAGAAAGGCGCAGGGATTTTCATGGCAATAATGGGTGGTATCGGGGCTGCCGTCGGATTGTGGGCACTTGCCGCGATAAGCTTCAGTCTCTCCAAGATAGGGTTGAGCGAAGTGGTCCGCCAGTACATGGTGGCCATCGGCCTGATCAGCGAGCAGGCTACCCTGGTGGATTTCTACACCCACATCAAAGGCGTTGAGTACTTGGTCTGTGTTGCATTTTTCGCGGTATTCCCGGTATTTTTTAAGTATGTCAACACCCCGAAGGTTACGGTTCCCGGCCAACGCTGATTAGGAGCCGTAACGGATGCCTTGTTTTTTGAAGCATCCGTTACGGCCTCTGATGCCGTTTTACGGCTAACCTTGTAGTCCCTCCCTCTAAGCCCGGGTTCGCCCGGGCTTTTTTTTAGCGGTCCAGCAGCACCCCATCTGCTTTGTCATCGGTCTGTTCGTGTGCAATAGCACACTTCGCAGGCCTCTTTCGCGCATCTGTGGCAGCAGCGAAGCGGCGCTGCTGAACCGCTAAAGGCCTTGGTTTTTCTTTGATTCTTTCACAAGGGTCCGGCAGGTTGGGTGATGGGCATGGTCCGGTTGTTGCAACATATCAGTTGCACAGCGCAGTTATTCTGCATTGCATTTATCTGTAGGGAGGGAGATCGTGGCTAAATACGTGCGAAATTATCTGCTGTTCATGGTGGCGGCAACCCTGGCCGTTGTAGTGTACAACGTCTGGCTCGTGGAAAACCGGCCACCCATGCTTGAATATTCGGGCTTCCTGACCAAGCTGGAAAACAATGAAATCCAGGAGGCGCTGATCCGGGGTCAGGAGATCACAGGTACAGACAGCTATGGCCAGGCATTTTCGACCTATGCCCCGGATGTGCAGCTGCTTCTTCCCAGGCTTGAGAAAAAAAATGTCCGTATCTCCGCCAGGGCCCCCCAGGGGGCGTCGCCTTTCTGGTCTTCAACCTTTCCGGTTTTACTGCTCATGGGCGGCTGGATGTTTTTTATGCTCCGCAGCCAGAAAGGCGGGAGCAGCGGTTTCGGCAAAAAGAAGATCGCCATGGACCCGGACAAAGCCAAGGGGGTGACCTTTGCAGATGTGGCAGGTATCCCGGAGGCAAAGGAAGAGCTTGTTGAGATCGTGGATTTTTTGAAGGATTCAAAGAAGATCACGCGGCTTGGCGGGAAAATTCCCAAGGGGGTATTGCTGCAAGGCCCTCCCGGAACCGGGAAAACCCTGCTGGCCAAGGCAATTGCCGGTGAAGCAGGCGTTCCTTTTTACAGCATCAGCGGTTCCGACTTTGTTGAGATGTTTGTCGGGGTCGGCGCCTCTCGGGTGCGGGATCTTTTCGCCCAGGCAAAGAAAAGTGCGCCCTGCATTATTTTCATCGATGAAATAGACGCGGTGGGCCGTAGTCGCGGAGCTGCCGGGGCCATGGGCGGCCAGGATGAGCGGGAACAGACCCTCAACGCCCTGCTGGTCGAGATGGATGGTTTTCAGAGCGATCAAACCGTCATTATCGTAGCGGCGACCAACAGGCCGGATGTTCTGGACCCGGCCTTGATGCGGCCGGGCCGATTCGACCGTCAGGTCACCATTATGCCCCCCGATGTCAAGGGGCGGCGTAAGATTCTGGAGGTGCATTCCCGCAAGGTGATGATGGACCCGGACGTCGACCTGCAGGTTGTGGCCCAGGGCACACCTGGCTTTACCGGGGCTGAACTTGCCAACCTCGTCAATGAATCCGCCTTGACGGCGGCGCGCAAGGGAAAGGCCGGGATCCAGCTCAGCGATATCGAAGATGCCAAGGACAAGATTCTCATGGGCGCTGAGCGAACGGGATTGGTGATCAGCGAACAGCAACGCAGGGTCACGGCCTACCATGAGGCTGGGCATGCGATCATTGCCAAGGTTCTGCCCAACACCGATCCTGTGCACAAGATTACCATCATCCCCAGAGGGCAGGCCATGGGCGTTATGCAACAGATGCCCATTGACGATCGCCATGCCTATTCCAAGGAATATCTGACAAACCGGATCACCATCCTGCTTGGCGGCAGAACATCAGAGGAAATAATTTTCAATGAATTTTCCACAGGGGCCAGCAATGATTTGCAGGTTGCCACGGATATTGCCACCCGCATGGTTTGTGAATTTGGGATGAGTGAACGGCTTGGGCCACGGGCCTTTGTTATCCCTGATCAGGGTTTTCTTGGCAACGGTTCGCGGCAGCGCCCCCACAGTGAAGAAATCGCCAGGGTGATTGATGAGGAAGTCAACAGAATCATCGCCGAGTGCTACCAGGAAGCGATCATTGTCCTTGAAGGGCGAATAACCTTCCTGCACAAGCTGGCCGAAGTCCTTTTGCTTAATGAGACCATTGATGCGGAAGAGGTTGATATCATCGTAACCTGTCCAAAGTTGACCGAAGAAAACAAAAAGCAAACCGGGTTATCCCGGTAGGTTCATTCCCCTTCGGTGGATCTGTCGCATGCAACACATGTGGTGCAACAGAGGTGTTGCATGCGACACTTTTTTGCTGCGTCGCACAATGCTCGTGCAGGGTAAAATCAGTGCGCTGTATTTTTTTTGCCTCCCTCGGGATAAATCCTTCCACCTGCAATCAGCCAACACGATTGTTTCTCTCTGGCAGTTCTTTTTCCTGCGGTCCTTGCGCTGTTCTTCTTGCTGGCTTCTGCCACAGACTTCGGTCTCGGAGTGTGGCGGTAGCCGTTAATGCAATTGGATGCAACGCTTGGCACAGGATGTGCTTAATCAGAGACTGGAATACCCGGAAGGCCGCCTGCGTTGGGTTAAAAGCCCGGCCTTGGGGGAGGGAATTTCCCTGCCGCACTGATAATGCAAACGGAGTTTGTTTTTTAGGGGCCGTTGCGAAAGAACCATCACCGTTAACAGCAGCGTAAGCGGCGCTACTCAGCTACGGCCCCTTATGCCGAGCAAGATTTTTCGATGTTATGGGTATTTTTTAACAACGGCTTACGAGATTACTTTTTTCAGAAGGAGAGCAACATGGGAGGAAGAAAGAAAACACTCTTGGGGATGGCGGCGCTTATGCTCCTGACCGCGCCCCTTGCCGCGCAGAGTTGGGCCGCAGACGGCCCTGGCACGGTGGAACTTGGCAGTCTGGCAAATTATTATTCCGCAGTGACCTTTGATCATGCCATGCATACCGGGGTGGCGGCAAGCTGCGCTGAGTGCCATCACCACACAACCGGGCTCGCGCCCACTGATCCAGGCTGCGCCCGGTGTCATAAAGCCGGAGAAAAAACGAGCAGCGTTGCCTGTAAGAGCTGCCATTCCGACAAACGGTTTTCTGCGGAAAATCTGGCAAAAATCGAGGGAAATCCGCAGCTGTATCACAAGGGCAAGCCCGGTCTGAAAGGGGCCTACCATCAAAAATGCCTTGGTTGCCATACCGCCATGGGCGGACCGACGGGCTGCCAGGATTGCCATACCCGCAACGACAAGGGGGATGCTTTTTTTAATTCGGGCAAATATGCCCCGGCTCCATCCGTTTCCGCCGGGCATGAATGAAGGTGGGCATTGAGAGAGAACCACAGAGTGTAACTATTCAACAGTGCCGCGGATGCGCGGAAGAGGTCTGCGAAGTGTGCTGATGCACAGGAGCAGGCCGATGACAAAGCAGATGTGGTGCTGTTGAACAGTTACTTACGCTGAAACGATATCAGAGGGTTACACTATGAAAAAGTTGAACCGCAGAAGTTTCTTGAAAGGCGGACTGGCCGGTGGCGCTGCCATCGCCGCCGTCGGGACAAGCAAACAGGCCGTGGCTGGAACGCATAACTTTGGCGGCTACCCGGACAGCATGGGGGTGCTTGTTGATCTTACCAAATGTGTCGGCTGCCGGACCTGCGAAGCCGCATGCAACAAAGAGCAGGGGTTGCCGACGCCGGACAAACCTTTTGACGATCTCTCCGTGTTTGAGGAAAAGCGCGAAGGGGGGTTGCCGCGAAGGACATCGGAGAAGGCCTATACCGTGGTGCAGAAGTATGATGTGCCGGGTCGCGAACACCCGCTGTTCCGCAAGGTGCAGTGCAACCACTGTAACGAACCTGCCTGCCTGACCTCCTGTTTTGTCAATGCCTACAAGAAGACGCCGGAAGGCGCGGTTATCTACGACAAAACCGTGTGTGTCGGCTGTCGGACCTGTATGGTTGCCTGTCCTTTCTATATCCCTGCTTACAGCTATTCCAGCCCCACCAATCCGGTGATAAAAAAATGCATCATGTGCTACGACACCCGCCTCAAGTTCGGCAGGCCGCCGGCCTGTGTCGAGGCTTGCCCCCAGGAAGTCATGACCTTTGGCAAGCGCAAGGATCTCCTCAAACTCGCCCACCAGCGGATCAGCGAGAAGCCGGATAAATACGTGGATCAGGTGTATGGCGAAACCGAGGTCGGCGGCACGGCCTGGATGTATCTCTCCGACGTGCCCTTTGACAAGATCGGCTATGACACCCATCTGGGCAAAGAGCCGATCATCAGTTATGTCAAGGATTTCCTTGGGATGGTGCCGATGGTTCTTACCATCTGGCCTGCGCTCTTTACCGGTTTCCATTTGCTGAGCAACCGGAAGGAAGCACTGAAAAACGAAGATAAAAAAAGCTGAGGAGAGGTGGACAACGATGAATAGCTTAAAATCACAAGGGTTCGCCCCTGTTGTCTCCGATCTCAAAAAGGATGGGAGCGAGTGGACCGTAAAAGAGAAGATTATGCTGGGGCTCAGCCCCAAAGAGTATTGGGCGGTTCAGCTCCGCAACCCGTTCAACTGGGTGCTCTGGGCCATCTATGCCATTGGGCTGCCGATTCTGGTTGGCCGGTTTATCTTCGGCCTGGGTTGGGTAACGCATTCCTCCTATGACTATCCCTGGGGATTGTTTCTGGGCTGGGGGTTGTTCACCATGGTGCCGCTCTCCGCTTCCGGCTTCATGATGGGAACCACGGTGGAGCTTTTTGGCCGCAAGGATTTCAAGCCCATCGAACGGCTTGGTCTATTAAACGGGCTTCTGGGCTATCTGTTCGCGGTTATGTTTTTGCAGGTTGATCTTGGTCAGCCCTGGCGTTTGATTTACCCCATGTTTGTATCCCTGGGGCCGGCGGCGGTGCTTTTTCTCGTGGCCTGGCATGTGGCCACCTATCTTTCCTGTCAGGTGGCGGAGCTGGTGCCGGCATTCTCCGAGTGGATGGGTTTTCCAAAGGCCAAGAAGTTCATCAAGAGCATCGTGCTCGGCCTGACCATTGCCGGCATAATCCTTTCCACCCTGCATCAGGGGGCGCTGGGCGCATTGTTTACCTATGCTCCGGGCAAGGTGCATCCGCTCTGGTATTCCTCGCCTTTTCAATGGCTCCACTTTTTCGTTTCCGCAGTGTTTGCCGGATTGTCCATGCTCATTGTGGTCAGCACCCTCACCAAATGGTTCATGCGCTGGCGGTGTGATGAAAACTACCTGAACAATTTGAGCAAACTGACCCTGGGCCTGGCCAAGGGCGCTTCTTTTGCCCTGATCACCTATCTGGTTATCAAGATTATCGGCATTGCCCACGACAACAATTGGGCGTATCTGCTCACCGGTTGGGGGTCTTGGTTCATGTTCGAGATCGTGGTGGGGGTTCTCCTGCCGCTGACTTTCTACACCATGGCCGTGCGGAACAGCAATGCATCCCTGGCCCGTTTCGCTGCTTTTCTGGCGGTGTTCGGTCTTGCTCTGAATCGGTTGAATACGGCGCTCATCGCCTTTAACTGGCAACTGTATCGGGAGATCCCGCATTGGCGTGAATTTGTGGTCGCCATTACCGTTTATGCCACCTATATCGTGGTCTATCGGGCGGTTCTGGCCAGGATGCCGATCCTCTACACCTGGAAGGAAAAAAAGTAAGGTTGCTTTAGTGATGAAAAATGGCAGGGCCGGATCATCCGGCCCTGCCACAACTCGCAACTCCGGACTGAGAGAAATGGCATTTCCACTGAAGAAGACAATCCATGCCACCGCAGTCTCGGTCGCTTTGATTCTTGTGGCCCTGCTGTGCCTCGGAATCAGGCAGTACCAACTGTATCGCAACCATGTCGAGGTCAGCCAACAGACCGAAAAACTCATCTTCCAGTTTTCCATCATCCGGGAACATGTGACCGAAAACCTGCTGGAAGGGCAGTATGCCGGTCTGGCCCCGGTGAGCGGGGAGCTGGAGGAACTCAATCGGAATCTGGTTTCTGTCATCGGGAACCGGTTCATAGACGATCATTACAAACTCACCTTGGCCAACTCTGTTGATCTGCCCGGCCTTATTCTGCTGGTGAGGAAGATCAGCGCCGGTCCGGTCAGACCGGAACAATTGCGGCAACTCAACACGGAAATCCGCACCCTGGGAGAGAGGCTCATGCTCTTTGACCGGGTGCTGGTCGAGCACGGCAAGCGTGAGCTGATCAGCTTTCAGAATGTGGTGATCGGCGCTCTGGCCTTGGTGGTCAGTCTGATCATCGTTTTGCTCCTCTTTTTTCAGCGGCGACTGATTGCCCCGTTGCTGGACCTTGTCCAGCAGGTGAAGGAGGTGGCCGCAGGCTCTCGACCCGGCCTTTCCATTGCCGGGAGAAGCGGGGAGATTTCCGATCTGGCTTATTCCTTTCACGATCTCTTGATGGCCCGGGATATTACAGCCGAAGGGCTGGCAAAGTTTCAGCGGGTGGCCTCGGCGGTGAAAGGTGCGCAACTGGCAATCGCCAGGGCGAAAACCAGGGATTCCCTGTTTAAGGAGGTGTGCCGGGCCTTGCTGGCGAACCACGAATATTGCCTGGTCTGGATAGGCCAGGCCGACGAGACCGGCGATGTCATGCCGGTTACCGCAGACGGCGCCACCTCCATGAGCAACAAGGAATGCGAAGCCTGCATGGCCGTGCTGCTCACCGAGGCCGAGGAAAAGGGGCTGGAGCAGAATCCGGCCGCCCTGGCCCTGCGTTCCAAGGCGCCGGTGGTGCGGATGGATATCCTGGCTGGAATTCCCAGGGGCCTGCTCAAGGGAACACCCCTGGCCGATGGGCAGGCGGCCTGCGCTGCCCTGCCCATCATCTGGCAGAATACCGTCTATGGCGTGCTTTCCATCTACGCCCTCTCTCCCACGGATTTTGACGCCAAGGAGCTGGAACTGCTCGAAGGATTGGCGGGCGATCTCGGATTGGCCCTGCACACCATCGAAGGGCAACAGCATTTTGCCAGCAGGGAGAATCTGCATGCTCAGCTTTTTGAGGCCCTGCGGGTTATCCAGCTGACCCTGTCACCGTCAGGGGTTATCCTTGGCGCGAATCCAGTTTTTTCAGGCTTGGCAGGCAGTGCCGTAGATCAGGGAGGCCGTGTCTGGCGTGATTTTTTGGAGCCGATCCAGCCGGGTTTGGCCAGTGACGGTCCTGGCCTACTGGAAAAACTGCGTTCGGAAGAGGGAGCCCCGCTGGTGTTTTCCGGACTTACGCCTCCCCAGCGGTTCCTGTGCAGGGTTGTTCCTGACCGGGAGCTGGACGGGGAGCCGGAACAGCTGATCCTGGTGGGCTATCCTCTTGCCCGGCAGGAAGGGGTCGGGGGGCAAGAGGTGGGCTTGCGGCTGGAGATGATCGCGGCCTTGGCCAGCGGAGTTTCGCATGAGGTGAGCGATCTCAGCAACGGTCTGATCAACTATGCGCAGGTGCTGGCCGATGAGGAGCAGCTCAAGAGGCCGGGCCAGCCGGAAAACGAACTGGTGGCCAAGATCATCGAGGCGGGCGAACGCATTGCCGAGATAGTCCGCAAGTTTATCCTCTATGGTCAGGAAGAGGGGCCGGCTGCGGGAGAGTTTTTGCCGGTGGCCGCCGTGTTGGAGGATGCCTTGCTGCTCATCGGCTATCATCTGAAAAGCGAGGGCATCGGGCTGGAGACTGACCTGGAAGCTGCGCCGCCAGTGGTTCCGGTACATGCCCAGCACATGCAGCAGGTTTTTTTGAGCATCCTGGGCAGCATCCGAACGGCTCTTGCCGAGAGGTTTGTCGGCAGGGATCCGCGCAAGAAAATTGTCATTTCCACGCAGACCATGGTGGAGGATGGTCAGGGGCGGGTGTTCGAAATCAGGATCAAGGATTTTGGTGCAGTGGTCCCGCAGGACAGCCTGCCTAAGCCCGGACAAGGCACTGCCCCCTCCCGGAGTTGGGGGCGAATGCTTGCTGACTGCCGCCGGATTGTCGAAGACCACGGCGGCCTTTTGTTGGTCAGCGGGGAAGAAGGAAAAAATACCAAGATAACGTTCAGTTTCCCTTTGAAAGGGGATTGAACGCCGCTGTCGCACATTTTAGAGAGAAGAAAAAGGATTGCCCATGCGATGCCAAACCCACCCCTCGGTCTATCGGATTTCCGCGGCGGCCGATATGCTGGCCCTGCACCCGCGCACCTTGCGCAATTATGAAAAAGCCGGGCTTGTCACCCCCAGCCGCAAGGGAAAGTGGCGGTACTACAGCGCCGACGATATCGCCTGGATCCGGTGTCTTTTCAGCATGATCCACGCTGGCGGCATCACCATTGCCTCCATAGGCAAGCTGTTGCATTATGCCCCGTGTTGGGAGGTTGCCGACTGCGCAGGGGAAAAACGCAGGCAATGCCCGGTGTATCTGCGGCGGAGCAGAGAGCCTCGCTGAAGGTCGGAGCAACGCCCCCGTGTCATTGTCGAAGAGCTAAAAAGTGCGGATTCCATCCCCAAGTTGTAAATGTCCACCAGTGCCGGAGATGCGCGGAAGAGGTCTGTCCGCTATCCCAGCGAAGCTGGATAAAAGCCCCTATGCCCGGTCCCCGGGCATAGGGGCTCTAAACATATGGTATGCGGACAGGCCGATGACAGCTAAGCGAGCACAGCGAGACTGCGAAGCAGATTCGGTGCTGGTGGACGTTTACATTTGCCGCAGCAAAATCCAGCTGCACCAGCGGTCGTTTCGCCTTCGTTCCAGCAAGGTGATGCCGCTCTCCGGCAGAGCGGCGAGCAGATCCTCTTCCATGCCGGAGATAAAGCCGGAAAGCAGGTAGAGCCTTGCCTGCCAGAAATCAGGATTTTCGAAGAGCTCAAGCATCAATCCCTTATACAGATTGGCCATGACCAGATCCACCCTGGTATCCGGGCATTGTCGGCGAAGATCGGCCTCAAGCACGGTAACCCGATCCTGCACCCCATTGGCTTGGCAGTTGGCGCGGGCGACCTGGCAGGCCAGTTGGTTGTTGTCGCAGGCGGTGATGCGGCACACCCCCTGTTTGGCTGCGGCAATGGCTAAAAGACCGGTACCGCAGCCCAGATCAAGAGCGGTGTTGATGGCGATCTCCGGGCTGGCCGTGTACTTGAGCAATCCTTCCAGGCAGAGGCGGGTGGAGGGATGGAAGCCGCTCCCGAAGATGACGCTTGGGTCCAGCGAGATATCCGCCGCAGTATTTTCCCAGACCGGGGCCACAGTAAAGCCGTCCACCGTGAAGGTCTCGATTTCCCGGCCCGCCTCCCAATCCGTATAATCCAGGTCCGCTTCATAGATGATATTGGCCCCCGAGGCCTCGCAGAGGCTTTTGACCAGCCGTTCCTTGGGCCGGTGGAAAAAGAGGATGGCGGACTCGTCCTCTATCCAGGTGCCGATGAGATCCGGATCGGCGATGGCCGGGAGATCTTTGAGATCGAGATGGTAGGTGTAGAGGCGGTTGTAACGGGTATAGGGCGGACGGAGCATGGGCGGAATCCGGGGTCAGGGGGCAAGGGAGGGCGTCCGGGGCTCGTCCGGCGGGGTGGCGGTTTGTTGCAGATACTGCCTGGCTGCCTGGTTAAGATTCTGGACCAGCGCAATCGCCTCTGCCGTTTTCAGGGCGGAGTCATCGGGCGTGGCTGGAGCGCTGGCGGCTTCTCCCTGCTCCGCGGATTCAGACTTGGCTGGCGACGGGGTGGAGGGTTGGGCGGGGCTGGCGTTGTCGGACAGGTTGACCGGGACGCCGTTGATCGTGGCCTGCAAGCCCAAGGGACTGGTTTGGCCGGGGGAGATGGCTAGGGATATCTCCTCGGCGAGGTGGGTCTTGCCGGTCTGCTCATCGTCAAAAACAAGACGGCTGTTGCTGGCGGTAATGGTGTTCCAGGAAAAAGGCAGCGGGAGTACCGGCGGCAGGCCGGGCAGGAGTTCGTCCAGGGTCTGGCCAAGGTTGTAGCCGCCGTCCTTCTGGCGGACCAGGTGGAGAAAAAAGTGCTCCGCGCCCAGATTGCAGGCGAATTCCCTGTCCAGCAGGCGCTGCGGTGCAAAGCTAATGGATATGCTGCCTGCGGAGAGCAGCGGGTCCACTGGATCATCGGGCTTGGAAAGCTTTGGTCCGACAATGAGATGGCGCAGGGTCAGGGTGCAGGTGAGCGGGTTGAATTCGGCCCTGGCAATGGTCACCGGGCGGTTCAGGGCCGAGGCCAGATGCTGGGGCAGGAGGGTGGTGGCCAGATAGGGAATCAGCAGGGGACTGCCAATCCCCAGGAGGAGTCCCAGCACAAGGAAAAGGCCCACGGTTCTCTTGAGGCAGGTCCAGAGAAAAGATGGCTTTGGCCGCCGGGGCAAATGCGGCCCAGGCGAGAAGCTGTTTGTCGGCTTGCTCTCGCGGATGGGGATGGAGCCGAATCTGTCTCGTGGTTTTGGCGTATCGGTAATGCGTATCATCGTTTAATCCGACGGGCGCGCGTCCGGTGTTTGTGGTCAGTGCTTGGCAGAAGCACGAGGGAATGCTAAGATACCAAGCCTGCAAAAAAACAAAAGCAAAAACGGTAGGCCCAATTTTCAACACGATACCATAACTATACCGGGGAATTCAACGTGCTTACTTTTATCCGAGGTGTTCTGGTTTTGGTGTTTGCTCCGATACTTACCGGGCTGGTTAGTATAGTGGCCATCATCATGGTTCTCATTTTTCGGCGGTCGGCGGCGGAGGTTCAGTTTCTTCCCCGTGCTCTGGGCAGGATTATTGCCCGGCTCAGCGGGGTTTCGGTCAGCATGACCGGCGGCGGTCTTCTCGAGCAGGGACGGCCCTACATTTTTGCCGCCAACCACCAGAGCCAGTTCGACATCTTTGCGCTCCAGGGCTATCTGGGCTGCGATTTCCGCTGGTTGGCCAAGCTGGAGCTGTTCAAGATTCCCGTGTTCGGCAAGGCCATGCAACTGGCCGGCTATATTCCGGTGGACCGGGCCCATGGCCGCAAGGCGCTTAAAAGTCTGGACGAGGCGGCCCAGCGCATTGCCGACGGCACCTCGGTCATCATCTTTCCCGAGGGCACCCGAAGCCCGGACGGCAAGCTTGGGCAGTTCAAGGCCGGGACCATGGTGCTGGCGATCAAGGCCGGAGTGCCGGTGGTGCCAGTGGCCATCGTCGGCACCCATCAGGTGTTGCCCAAGGGCAGGCTGCTGGTCAGGCCAGGTCGGGTCGAGATCAGGGTGGGTGCGCCCATTGCCACCAGCGAGTATACCGTCAAGCAGAAGCAGGAGTTGGCCGAGCGGTTGCAGGCTAACGTGGCGGAATTGATGAAAAATTGAGGCGGCAGGAGCCTTCTGCAAGACCCGGCTATTGAATCAGGGGCTGCGGGAAAACAAGGCGTCCAGCAGAGGAGTCGAGCTGCGCCTCGGCGCCCACGGGCAGGATGTGGTTTCTGTTGCCATGGCCGCAAGGAAAGTTGGCCCAGATCGGGATGGGCCGGTAGGCCAGCAGATCAAGCACCCGCTGCCAGATGGCTTCACGCTCTCCGCATTGGTCAAAATCTCCCAGGATAAGCCCGGCGATCTGCTCCAGCCGACCCGCAGCCCAGAGATGGGTGAGCAGCCGGTCGATGCGGTAGGGCGCTTCGCCGATGTCCTCCAGCACGAGAATGGTATCTTGCCAGTCCGGCTCCCAGGGGGTGCCGAGCAGGTGGACCAGGCTGGTCAGGTTGCCTGGCAGAAGCCTTCCTCTGGCCTGGCCGCCTTTGAGGATTTCCAGTCCCTTTACTTTGATCTCCGGCTTTGCTCTGCCAGTGAGCAGATTGAAAAACGCCTCCTGCGAATCGCGGTCGCTCCGGGCCAGGGTGGTGAGCATGGGGCCGTGGAAGGTGATGAGCCCGGCTTTTTGCTGGATTGCGGAGAGCAGGACGGTGAGGTCGGAAAAACCGATGAGCATTTTCGGCTGCTCGCGGATAAGGGTAAAATCCAGGTCCGGCAGGAGCCGCAGGCAGCCATAGCCCCCGCGCACAGCCAGGATGGCCTTTATCTCCGGGTCGCGCCAGAGTTCGTGCAGCTCGGCCAGACGCTCCTGGTCGGTTCCGGCCAGGAAGTCGTTGTGGCGGAGGATGTCGGTCCGGTATCTGGTTTTAAATCCCAGATCGGTGAGGATTTTCAAGCCGGCGCTGAAATCGCCTTCGTTGCGCACCGGCCCGGCCGGAGCGATGATGCCGATGGTGTCCCCTTTTTTCAGGGGGGCGGCGAGTATGGGATTAAGCGTTTCGTTCATGGAGCAGCTGCAGGCCGGTGAGGGTGAGCATGGGATCAACATGGTCGATGCTGGTGGTGTACGGGGCGATGAGGGCGGCCATGCCGCCGGTTGCCACCGATTGCGGCATTTCCGGGGCCATCTGTTCCCGCAGGCGGCGGATAAGGCCGTCCACCATGCCGCCGTAGCCGAAGAGGATGCCCGACTTGATCGCGGCCACGGTATTGGTGCCGATGGGTGCGGCAGGCGGGGTGGAGATGTCAACCTGGGGCAGCTTGGCCGTGCGGCTGCCCAAAGCCTCCATGGCAATGGACAGCCCAGGGGCGATGGCGCCGCCCAGGTATTCGCCGGAGGCGGAAACGCAGTCCCAGGTGATGGCGGTGCCGAAATCAACGACAATGAGGGCGCACTTGAACCTATTGTAAGCCGCCACGGCATTGACCAAACGGTCGGCGCCGATTTCCGCGGGGTTGTCGATACGCACCGGCATGCCGGTCTGCACGGTATCCGTGCCCACCACCAGCGGGGCGGTGTTCAGGTAGCGGGTGGCAAAGGCTGTCCAGGCGGCCTGCATCGTCGGCACCACGCTGGAAATGATCGTGTCGGAAATGTCGTTGAAGCGGAGGCCTTCCATGGCAAAGAGGCCGTGAAAAATGGCGGCCAGCTCATCAACCGTGCTGCCCTTGTCGGTTTTCACCCGCCAGTGGCAGCGAAGCGTCGGGCCGGTGAATACGCCGATCACCATGTGGGTATTGCCGATGTCAACCGCCAGTAGCATGGGCGACTCCTTGATTGTGGTGAGGAAAGCTGCTACGAATGTCCTGACTGTACCAGAAATCGGGCCAGGCTGTCCATGCTCTTGGTCGCCTTGGGAAAAAACTTTGTTTACACAGAATGATTGACAGATTTCTGTTTGGGAACAAGAATACATGGCGTGTTGTCTGTTCCCTAAGGAGGGCGTCCAATGAGCGAATATATTCAGGTTGCCACCACGGTCGCCACCGAGGAGGAGGCCGGGGCCATTGCCGGATTGCTGGTCGAGCAGCGGCTGGCCGCCTGTGTCCAGGTGATCGGACCCATGACCAGCCATTACCGCTGGCAGGGAAAGATCGAAACGGCGGCGGAATATCTCTGTCTTGCAAAAAGCAGCGCAACGCTTTATCCTGAAATTGAGGCGGCGATCAAGTCGATCCATACCTATGAGGTTGCGGAGATTATCGCCATGCCGATAATTGCCGGGAGCAAAGAGTATCTGGCCTGGCTGACCGCCGAAGTCAGGGAGCCTGCCTGAGTATGGACGGGGAGCAGCCGAAAAAAGCGGGCCGTCGCCGTAATCCCAAAGAGTTCCAGTGCCATTGCTGTCGGCGGAAATTGCCTTTTTGCTGGAACTGTCCCTGCGGTTTTCAGATTTGCGACGACTGTTTCAAGGAAAATATGTGGACCATCAGCAATGGCCCGACCTGGGTCTGCCCGGATTGCGGCAGGATACGGATGATGTGAGTTTGCTTGCATGCAGAACAGGACAGGGGGTGTCCTGAAAAAAAAATAGGGGGAATGGGCATGGAGAATCAGCGGGAAAGCAGGCGGTGCCGGAGGTTTCCGGTGAAGGACGGGGTGATCGCCCTTGATTCCGTGTATGGCGAAATTATTGACGTGAGCTTCGGCGGATTGTCTTTCCGGTACACGGCTTATGACGATATGACCACGGAGCCAGCGGAGTTTGGCATCATCTTTGGCGGGGAGGAACTCTTTTTTGACAATATCCCCCTCACCAATGTCTGTGACATTGTCATGGATGAAAAGGCTGGAGGAGCGGGGGAGCTCAGGCGTCGGGGCATGGCCTTTGGCGATCTTGTCCCGGAGCAGGTTGTAACCCTGGCCCGGTTTATCAGGCAGTTTTCCCTGGGAAAATAGTAACTGTTCAGCAGCACCACATCTGCTTCGCAGTCTCGCTGCGCTCGCTTAGCTGTCATCGGCCTGCTCATGTGCAATAGCACACTTCGCAAGCCTCTTTGTCGGCACTTCTGCCGACGATTGACACGCGCATCTGTGGCAGCAGCGAAGCGGCGCTGCTGAACAGTTACGGAAAATAAAGAGAGAAATTTATGGCGGCTGGCCGCCATTCACCGGGTTGCGGCTTGCGACGCTCCAGTTGCGTATCGGGTCAGGTATCGGTCCAACTGGTTGGCAAACGCCTGGAGATGCACCTTGCTCAAGGTCGATGGTCCGCCGGTAATGGCGCCCGCTGAACGCATTTCATCCATGAAGTCCCGGCGCGCCAGGTGTTCTTGGATGGTGTCGGGCGTATAGAGCGTGCCCCGAGGATTCAGGGCGGTTGCCGAGGCAGCGACCACCTCGGCCGCAAGGGGAATATCCGCGGTGATCACCAGATCGCCTGGGGCAAGGCTGTCGATGATCCGGGCGTCTGCGACATTGAAGCCCGCCGTGACCTGCACCGTTTTGATGAAGGGCGAGCGCGGGATTTTCAGGCTGTGGTTTGCCACCAGAATACTCTCTATCCGCATGCGCTCTGCGGCCCGGAAAAGAATCTCCTTTACTGGGCCGGGGCAGGCATCGGCGTCAATCCAAATGCGCATGGTCTAGGTCTGGCCCTTTTTCCCATGATGTCCGGGGTGGCATTCCGTTTTTGTGAAATATCGCCCCCGAACATCGTCCGTCTGGAGTATCCCGCAGGGGATTATTTTTGAATCACCCACCTGCCGTCATTGTCCCTGCAAGCCGTGGAGACCACCTTTTCCGGGCGTCCGTCCACGGTGGCGAGAATTTCAGCCTCCCGGCACACCTGCCCGGACGGCTGCGTGTAAGCAGGTTTGGGCGTTACGGAGTATGAGCGATTGGTGTCCGGGTTGACCCATTGGGTGCGCTGATGGGAAGGAGAACTCTCGTATACCTGATTGAGTCGTGCATGGTCGGATTTGTCCATCTCGTTGCCAATGATATACCCCAGCACGCCGCCCACTGCCGCGCCGAGCAAGGTTCCCTTGGTGCTGTGGCCGATGGCCTGGCCGACGATGGCGCCAGTTGCCGCGCCGATGGCCCCGCCGCTTACCCCCTTCGATGTATCGGTGGCGCACCCGGAGGTGATCAGCATGAAAATAATCGCCATTGCTGCCATCTGTAGTCCATGTTTTTTCTGCATTATGCTCTCCTTATCTTGTTGATTTTTCTGTCTGGTTAAGGTCTCAAGCTGAAGCAGGGGATAGTCTCCCGTTCGAGGCGCTTGCCTGTTTTGCACAGGCATAAGCAACAGGGGCTGTTGCTTATGCTGCTAAAACCATATAACGCTTAACGTCAAACGTCAATGGCGAGCGAGAGTCAAACCTTGCCATGGAAGAGATGGTGGGCCAGCGGGCCTTTGCCTCTGCCGAGGGTAAGGTCGGCGCTCTGCCGCAGGACGGTATCCATGAAAGCAACCGCTTTGAAAAAGGCATCCTGGTCGTTGCCGTGGAGCAGATGGTAGGCGGCAAAGGCGGAGGCAAAGGTGCAGCCGGTGCCGTGGGTGTTTTTGGTAGCGATCCGCGCATGGTTGGCCGTGAGAATCTCTTGGCCTGATTCTTGTCTGAGGATCAGGAAATCCTCCACCTCTTCGGCCTGTTCCCGGATATGCCCCCCGGTGAGCGCAATGGCCCGCAGCTTGGGGTAGCAGGCAAGCAGGGCGGTTGCCGCTTCCACGGCTTCCTGCGGCGTTTCAAGATTTCGATTGGCCAGGATTGCCAGCTCAGGGAGGTTGGGAGTGAGGACCGTGGCGGTGTTGAGCAGGGCTTGCAGGCCTGTGTTTCGTGCCGTTTTTTGGAAGAGTTCATGCCCGTCGCTGGCCTTAAGCACTGGGTCGCAAATGATTTCTCCTGAAAAATCGTGCAGGATCTCGGCTATTGCCCCGGCTATTTCGTCGGTGCCAAGCATCCCGGTTTTGATGTGGCTGACAGGCAGATCGGCCAGAACCAGTTGGATCTGTTTTTTGACAAACGCAGGAGCAATGGGCAGGCAAGAGGAAACGCCGAAGCTGTTCTGGGCGGTGAGGCAGGTGATCGCCGCTCCGCCATAAACCCCGACGGCGGTGAAGGTTTTTAGGTCCGCCTGGATGCCGGCGCCGCCCGAAGGATCGGAACCGGCAATGCTCAGGATCGCCCGCGAGGCATACCGATTCGGGAGATTGACTTCCGTGGTCACGGGGCGAAGGCCGGTTCAGGCGCAACCGCAGCTGCGGTTCGGGGTGCAGCCGCTGGTGCTACCCGTGCCGCAGCTGCAGCCAGCGGCCTCGGTGGCAGGGGTGTCGATGGAGAGCAGGGTGATCTGGTAGGTGATATCCTGACCTGCCAGCGGGTGATTGAAGTCAACGGTCATTGTGTTTGCACCAACCGCAAGCACCGTGGCCGGAACCTTGTGCTGCTGTCCATCATGTTCCATATCCATGCCGAGGATCATCCCCGGGGCGATGGGCTGGTCGCCAAACCCCTGGCGACTCACGGTCATGACCAGGTCTTCGTTTTTCAGGCCATAGGCATCCTCGGCCGCAACGGTGATGCTCTTGGTTTCCTGGGCAGCCATGCCCAGCAATGCCTGCTCAAAGGCGGGCAGCACCCCGCCGGTTCCCAACTGGAATTGCAGGGGGCCGGTATCTTGGGAGGAATCAAATTTTTCGCCGGTGGACAGAAGTCCATCATAGATAATGGTGACGGAGTCGTTTTCGGAAACTCGCTGCATGGTGCGTTACTCCTTTTTCGGTATATAGCGGTAATGTTGATGGCAAGGAGGAGGGCTAAGATTGGCCATGGAACAGCCACCACTTGAGTCCAAGCAGCAGCAACGGGGCCAGATGAAACAAGAGGTCGAAGATGTCAATCGGTCGATGGAGCTGACCGTTTTTCAGCATGATGATCTTTTCCACCACATGCGGCATGGGGTGGAATGGCGCCAGCAGCATGAAGATCGTAAAAACGATCAGAACCGGAAACGGAAGTTGGCCGAGGAACTGGAGCATGGTTAGATTTTGGCGCTTTCAAGGTTTGCGGTGCGCACTTCCAATTTGGCGATAAGGCGTCCCACCGTGGTCTTGTGTGCTTGGGATGGCTTCTCGTCCTTGTCATCGGTGCTGTAATCGGTTGTTTCAAAGTTATACAATAGTTTTTCGAGCCGGGAGCCGCAAGTGCCAATGGCCTCTTTGGCAATAAGGAAGAGGCCTTCGTAGGGAAAGGGCTTTTCGAAATCGCAGAGTTTAGCGTCGATGAATTTGTGCAGTCTGGCAACATCCGCTTTGGTGTTGCCATAATAGATGTCGCAGGTGTTGAGAAGATCGATGAGTATCTGGTGCAGGTCTTCTGATTTTATGGCCTTTTGTCCGCCTGCGGCGCTGAAAAGCAGCTTGACGGCCCGCACAAAACCCTTCAGTCCCATGAAGAAATCGGCGGTTTTTTCGGCGGCAATAGTGTTGGGGTTTACCGGCGAGCCTGGGGCATTGATCTGGCGTTTCAGCTCAGGGATGATGGTGTTTTTCATGGTGTAATGGAAGGTTCGCGTTTCTTCCAGGACTATGGGGAGAAACTGGATCTGCTTGAGGCTCTGCGCTTTGTTCCGAAGGCCGACCAGATTTCGGGACAGGCTGGAGGTGATAGCCTCGATTCTTGCCAGGACTGTAGGGGCCGGTGTCTCCCGCAGGCCGGCCAACTCCTGTTGGGCCTTATCCACCACAGAAATCTCTCCGGGAAGATTTTTCAGGAAGAATTCAATGAACTCCTTGAGCTGATCGGTGGCGGCCATTGCTATTTGGAGATTGTGCTCGACGATGGCTCGGGCGAGCCCGGAGAGGCCGCTCAGGTCAATATGACGAATCCGTTTTTCCAGATCAATGGCCTGGGCATGATAGCCATGCAGGCTGGGCGTGTCGCTTTGGTCGCCTTCATCCTTGACCATGCGGTAGAAATTATACCCCTCATCCACCATTGCTCCGGTCCGTCTGCCGAGTTCTCGGGCCAGGGGGAGGAGTCCACGTACCGAAAGCCTTTCTCGAAACGCTTTGTCCGCTTCGATTAAAAGGGCAGTCTGGTCTCGCCATTTCTTTACGGTGTTCTGATAGGTGGAGCATTCCTTCGCAATTTTTTGCGCCTGGTTGACAGCGTTGAAGGGCTGGATGGCTTTGCGGCGGACATCGATATCCAGGGCGCCCAGCTCGTTTTCGCATTTTTCAATATGTTTGAGAATCTTCGCTGCTTTTGAGGGATGCTGATCCCTGACTTCGGCCATGGTGTCCGGCAGACCGAGAAAAGTCAGAATATGGGTATAGTCGTTGAAATTGCAGTCATGCCACTGGGTTATCCGTGGGTCGGCGGAGAGGGAGAGAGTTTCCTTTTTTTGCGCGGACAGGGCCTCTTTTGTTTGGCTGATAACGCTTTCGGCTTGGGCAAGCGTGGCAGACGGGTTTTGGCCCGTCCCCACGGGGGGTTGGTCAAATTTTGGCTGTATGGAGGCAAAGGGCTCGGGTGTGATCATGGCTTGCGGCTTTACCTGGTTGAAAAATAAAGAAAAAATAAAGATTACTGCGCCCAATGGCTATCTTTCTGCGCGGAGCGGTAAACCTAAAAAAATAGTCTTTTTCCCAAGGATATGCTACTTTAATTTTTTTGTGAATTCCATGGGGAGTGTTTTTGCTGGTGGTCATTGCCGCAACTACTTGACAAGATAGAAAGATAGGCATATTTTGCCTTTTTTTCTGGTGGCAACGATGGAACTGGTCTGTGAAAAATACAAGGAAAAGGTTGATTCCGAAAAGGCTGTCTGCCGGAGGCCCACGGAATATTGTAAATTCAGGAGCGCCTGTTTGCTTCATTTCTTGGCCAGTAAAAAAGCTGGAGAAGAGAAGAAAGGGGCTTCGGACTTGGACGGCGAGGGCAAGTAAGCAATGCCTGCCGTTGTGGGAGAATTATGAGTGTGCTGCGATTTGACAAGGGAGGCGGCCTGCTGCCTGCCATTGCCCAGGACCACCTGACCAGGGAGATCCTCATGCTTGCCTATATTAACGAAGAGGCTTGGCAGAAGACCCTGGAAACAGGCAAGGCCCATTACTGGAGTCGTTCCCGCAATCAGCTCTGGCTTAAGGGGGAGTCGTCCGGGCATGTGCAGCTTGTAAAAGAGATTCTGGTTGACTGTGACGCTGATACCGTGGTTTTTCTGGTGGAACAGCTTGGCGGAGCCGCCTGTCACAAGGGGTACCGGAGCTGTTTTTTCAGAAAAGTGCAGGACAATGCGCTTGAGGTAAACGATACGCCGGTTTTTGATCCCGGGAAGGTCTATAAAAAATGAACATCTTGAAACTGGGTATTCCCAAGGGCAGTCTGGAAAAGGCCACCGTTGAGCTTTTTGAGAAGTCGGGCTGGCGGATCAAGCTCTCCTCTCGCAATTATTTCCCGGAGGTGGATGATCCCGAGTTGTCCTGCTCCATCTGCCGTCCCCAGGAAATGTCGAGCTATGTGGAAAAGGAAGTGCTGGACGCCGGGATAACCGGCAAGGACTGGACCCTGGAGAATGAATCCGACATCGTGGTGGTGGCCGACCTGATCTACTCCAAGGTCAGCAGGCGGCCGACCCGCTGGGTAATTGCCGTGCCGGGAGACTCCAGCATCCAGCGGCTTGAGGATCTGGAAGGCAAGAAGATCGCCACCGAGCTGGTGGGCTATACCCGCAAATTCTTCGCCGAAAAGGGGATCAATGTTGATATCTCCTTTTCCTGGGGCGCCACCGAGGCCAAGGTCGTTTCCGGGCTGGCCGACGCCATCGTCGAGGTCACCGAAACGGAAAGCACCATCCGAGCCCATGGCCTGCGGATTATCCACGAGCTGATGACCTCCAACACCCAGTTCATCGCCTCCAAGGCTGCCTGGGCCGATCCTTGGAAGCGGGAGAAGATCGAGAACATCGCCCTGCTGCTCCAAGGGGCTTTGCGAGCCGACAAGATCGTCGGTCTCAAGATGAACGTGCCCCAGACGCATCTTGACCAGGTGATCGGTATCCTGCCCAGTTTGAATGCGCCTACGGTGGCGCACTTGTATCACTCGGACTGGTATTCGGTGGAAACGGTCATCTCCGAGCATGAAGTGCGGGATCTTATTCCGCGGCTTTTGAAGAACGGGGCCGAAGGCATCATTGAATATTCCTTGAACAAGGTTATCTGAGTTGTATCCGGACAGGGCTGTCAAACGAGGACTGGGCGATTGTGTCGCCAGGGAGAAAATGTGACCGACTCTGCCGTGAATTACGCGAAAATCGAGTTTGTAAAAAGCGCCTACAAAATGGCGCAGCTGCCTGAGGAACCCCTGCCGGAAATCGCCTTTGCCGGGCGTTCCAATGTGGGCAAGTCAAGCCTGATCAACCGGTTGGTGAACCGCAACGGGTTGGTTAAGGTCAGCGCCCGGCCGGGCAAAACCCAGAGCCTCAACTATTTTATCGTTGACGCCAAGCTCTACCTGGTCGATCTGCCGGGCTACGGCTTTGCCAAGGTCTCGAAAAAACTCCAGGACGAATGGCAGGGGCTGGTTACCGAATACCTGTCCACCAGCCCAACCCTGCGTTGCGTGGTGGTGCTCATCGACATCCGGCATCTCCTCAAGGCCCAGGACCGAGAGCTGGTCGAATGGCTCCGGAGTCGGGGCCGTCCTTTTATCATCGTCTATACCAAGCGGGACAAACTGTCCAATAACGAGCAGGCCAAGCAGGCCGCGAACCTCGATGCCGCTCTCGGCCTGAGCAAGCATGAGCGGGTGCTGTTTTCCGCGAAAACAGGCGACGGCAAGGCTGAGTTAATGGCTGCAATCGCCACCTTTTTGGGGTAGTCTTTTGCTGGTCTTGATCGTGATGACAACGCCGTCGGCTCGACCGGGGGCTTTTCTCTTTTCAGGAAGTGTGAGGACAAAGCAATGATGGCACAGGAAGAATGGCACTGTTGGCAGATTACCCTTTGCGGGAGCGAGGACAGCTGTGTTGCCTGGAAGCAGGGGCTTGAGGACAGGCCGTGCTGGGAGGTTGCCCAGGAACTGGACGATTACCGCAGCGCACTCAATGTCTGTAAAGATTGCATCGTTTTTATCTCAAAAGAGAACAGCGCAGCCTTAAGCGAAGAAGAAGTCCAGGAAATCCTGGAGCGAAAAATTGAGTGCGTGCTTGCCACTCAATGCCCCAGACGAAGAACATGAGAAGAAACCGCCGAGAATCTGATGGTTCCCGGCGGTTGTTCCGACCTCTTACTGGTCTGACTTGAGTACCGCCAGAAAGGCACTCTGCGGAATCTCCACGTTGCCCACGGTTTTCATCCGCTTTTTCCCGGCCTTTTGTTTTTCCAGCAGTTTCCGCTTGCGGCTGATGTCGCCGCCGTAGCATTTCGCCAACACGTCCTTGCGCAGGGCGGAGATGGTTTCCCGTCCGATGATGTTGCCCCCCACCGCCGCCTGGATGGCGATCTTGAACATCTGCCGCGGGATTTCTTCTTTCAGTTTCTCGCAGGCATGGAGCCCGCGCGCCCTGGCATTGTTGCTGTGTACTAACTGGGAGAGGGCGTCTACCCGCTCGCCATTGACCAGGATGTCCAGCTTGACCAGATCGCTTTCCCGATAATCCAGGAGATCATAATCAAAGGAGCCGTAGCCCTGGGTGACGGATTTGAGTCGGTCGTAGAAGTCGTAGATAATTTCCCCCAGGGGCAACTCGCAGGTGAACTCGATCCTGCCGGGAATGGGGTAGTGGTAATGGGTGTTTTCGCCGCGCCGCTCCATGCACAGGGTCATCACCACCCCCATGTAGCGTTCCGGGATGAGGATGGTCGCCTTGATAAAGGGCTCCTCGATGCGCTCGATGGTGGTCGGGTCCGGGTAGTGGGCCGGGTTGTCCACCTCTTTCATGGTCCCGTCTTTGAGGAAGATCTTGTAGTTCACCGAAGGCACGGTGAGGATCAGCGAAAGATCGAACTCCCGCTCCAGGCGTTCCTGGACCACCTCCAGATGGAGCAGGCCCAAGAATCCGCAGCGGAAGCCGAAGCCCAGCGCGGTGGACGCGTCCTTCTGGAAGGAGAGGGAGGCGTCGTTGAGGGTGAGTTTTTCCAGGGCCGTGGCCAGGATCTCGTAATCGTCGGTGGATACGGGATAGATGGAGGAAAACACCACCTGCTTGATCTCCTGAAACCCAGGCAATGGCTTGGCGCAGGGCCGGTCCTTTAGGGTGATGGTGTCTCCGGGCCTGGTGTCGGTGATGTTTTTGATTCCGGCGATGATGTAGCCGACATGGCCCGCGCTCAGTTCTTTTTGGGGGTCGCGGGTCAGGTGGAAAAAACCGACCTCCTCGACCCGGTAGGCTGCATTGTTGGCCATGAAGAGCATGGTGTCTCCGGCCTTGATCCGCCCCTCAAAGATGCGGCAGGAGATGATGGTCCCCCGGAACGGGTCGTAGAAGGCATCAAAGATCAGGGCCTCCAGAGGCTTTTCCGGGTCGCCCTTGGGCGGGGGTAGAAGATTGACCACCGCCTCCAGCACCGCATCGACGCCCACTCCGGTTTTTGCCGAACAGAGCTGGATGTGATCGGCGTCCAGGCCAAGGTCTTCCTCGATTTGGTGGGCAACCCCCTCCGGGTCTGCGGACGGGAGATCGATCTTATTGATGACCGGGATTATTTCCAGGTTATGCTCCATGGCTAGGTAGAGATTGGCCAGGGTCTGGGCTTCAATGCCCTGGGCCGCATCGACGAGGAGCAGCGCTCCCTCGCAGGAGGCCAGGGCTCTGGAGACCTCGTAGCTGAAATCGACGTGGCCCGGGGTGTCAACGAGATTGAGGATGTAGTCCTTGCCGTTCTTGGCCCGGTAGGGAAGGCAGATCGCCTGGCTTTTGATGGTGATGCCGCGCTCCCGCTCGATATCCATGCTGTCCAGGAGCTGGTCATGGAACTGGCGGTCGGTAACCATGCCGCAGAGCTGGATAAAGCGGTCGGCCAGGGTGGATTTTCCGTGGTCGATATGGGCGATAATGCTGAAATTTCTAATGTTTTCCATGGATAAACCGGGATGTCCTGTTTTTTCGGTAAGACAGTTTTGTTCTGTATCAGAATCATGCAAATGTGCGGAAAAATGTGCTGATTCCACAGAAGAGGCTATCTATCATAAAAAGATAGCCTTGCAAAGGCAATTCTAAAATGAGATCGGGGCCCGCCGGTGAAATCGACGAGGCAAGCGGCTCGAATCAGGCTGTTGTGGAAAGAGATTGACCTTTGACGTGGTTCTATTAATAATGGCAAACATGAAAGAAGACCCGGAAGTCCTAGAAATAACCAATGATGATGAGGATGAGCAGAAAGTGCTGCATCCCCTTGTCGCTCTGCCGGATGACGATAATCTCCCGGCCCTGGGCAATGTGGGGCTCCATCGGTATCTACAGGAAATCAGCCAGTACAAACTCATGACCCGTGAAGAGACCGATGAGCTGGCCCGCCATTTTCAGGAAACCGGCGACCCGGAAGCGGCCTACAAGCTGGTGACCTCCAATCTGCGGCTGGTGGTCAAGGTGGCCATGGATTTCCAGAAATACTGGATGCAGAACTTTCTTGATCTTATCCAGGAGGGCAACGTCGGTCTGGTGCAGGCGGTAAAGAAATTCGATCCCTATCGGCAGGTGAAGTTTTCCTATTATGCCGCGTATTGGATCCGGGCCTATATCCTCAAGTTCATCATGGACAACTGGCGGCTGGTCAAGATCGGCACCACCCAGGCCCAGCGCAAACTTTTTTTCAGCTTGAATAAAGAAAAAAAACTGCTAGAATCGCAGGGCTTTGCGCCGGAGGTCAAGTTGCTGGCAGAGCGGCTCAACGTCAAGGAAAGCGAAGTCATTGAGATGAGCCAGCGCATGGACAATTGGGATGTCTCCCTGGAAAGTCCGGTGCGGGAAGGCTCTGACGAGGAGCAGAAGAATTTTCTGCCCATGATCGGACCCACCGTGGAAGAGCGGGTGGCGGAAAAGGAAGTGCAGGAGTGGATGGGTACGGTTCTCGATAAGCTGCGCGAGACCTTAAACGACAAGGAAAAGGCCATCCTGTCCAGCCGATTGCTGAGCGACGAGCCCCTTACCCTGCAGGATATTGCCGACAAGTTCGACATCTCCCGTGAACGGGTGCGGCAGATCGAGGCCAACCTCCTGAAAAAGATGCGGGAGTATTTTGAAAAGGAAGTCCCTGATATCAAGGATTTCCTTGCCGAGTTTCTCAACCCCTGGCGCTCTTGATTGGTAACTGTCCAGCAGCACCGCATCTGCGTTGTCATAGGCCTGCTCATGTGCACCAGCACACTTCGCAGGTCTCTTCCTAGCAGCTACGGCACTGCTGAACAGGTACCTTTTTACCTTTGCCAACTTTTCCGGCTTTGAGCTGGATAGTTATGGTTATTTTACCCCGCCGTCTTCGGCGATACCTGGAAAAGACCTTATGCGAGTTCCTCTTCTAGATTTGCATGGCCAGATGGCTCCCCTGCGCGACGAGATTCTTGCCGCAGTGACCGAGGTTATTGACTCGACCCAGTACATTCTCGGCCCCAAGGTCGAACAGTTTGAAAAAAATATCGCCGCTTACTGTGGCGCGGGGCATGGGATCGGCGTTGCCAGCGGCACCGACGCGCTGCTGGCCGCGCTCATGGCCTTGGGCATCGGCCCCGGTGATGCGGTATTGACCACGCCCTATTCCTTTTTCGCCACCATGGGCTGCATCCTCAGGCTGGGTGCAAAGCCGGTTTTCGCGGATATCGACCCGGTTACGTACAATATCGACCCGGAGCGGATGGCAGAGGTATTGGCCGAGGATGCCCGGACCGATAAGCGGATCAAGGCGATCATTTCGGTGCATCTCTACGGTCAATGCGCGGACATGGGACGGATTCTTGCTCTGGCCAGACAGTACGGTCTGCCGGTGGTGGAGGATGCCGCCCAGGCCATTGGCGCTGTGTATCCCATGAAGAGCGGCGGACAGACCGTCTGGCATCGGGCCGGCTCCATGGGCGAGGCCGGGTGCTTTTCTTTTTTCCCCAGCAAGAATCTTGGCGGCATCGGCGACGGCGGACTGATTACCTGCAACGATTCGGAGCTTGCCGAGCGCATCAGGATCATCCGGGTGCATGGCGGGGCGCCCAAGTATCATCACGGGGTGGTGGGCGGGAATTTCCGCATCGATCCCATCCAGACCGTGGTGCTTGACATAAAACTCTCCCGTCTGCCCGAGTGGCATCGGGCCAGACGGCGCAATGCCGCAAACTATCGCCGCCTGTTCGCTCAAACCGATTTGCTTGCAACCGGCGCGGTTTCTCTGCCCGAAGCTGTGTATCAGACAGAGGGGTTGACGGTGGGGGAAGAGTGCGACTATCATATCTACAACCAGTTTGTCATCAGGGCCAGGGACCGTGACGGACTGCTCCGGCATCTCATAAGTCACGAAGTCGGGGCGGAGATTTATTATCCCATTCCCCTCCATCGGCAGGGATGTGTCGCTGGCTTGGAGTATGAAGATGTCTCGTTTCCCGAAGCGGAACGGGCTGCGCTTGAGACCTTGGCTTTGCCAATTTTTCCCGAACTTACGGACGCGATGCAATGTTTTGTTGTTGAAAAGATTGCCGAATTTTATACCCGATAGACCTGTTTTTATTTTTCAGCTTCTGAAGCCGGTCCTTTTTACGGTTGCCAAAAGGACATCTCTGCTGATGCAAATTAGATTGCCTGTTTTTCTGCACCCCGTCTTGCTTTCCCCACGAGCGAGGATCCTCGTTCTCATTTCAGTGGCTGTTTTTTTGCTGTTTCCGCAGATTTTTCTTCCCCTTCCGGGCTGCGCGGCAGAGCCTTCTGCCGCATCACCGGGTAAGCAGGTTGTTCCGGCCCGAACCATTCAGCTCAAAGAGGACAAGGATGTCGCCTGGAAGGCTCTATGGGATCAGGGCCGGGAGTTGGCGCGTAACGGCAGGCTCGCCGAGGCGGTTCCTGTTTACGAGGCATTGCTGGTCATGCGGGAGGGTCTTGAAGCTGCCCGTTGGGAGTTGGTCACCATTCTTCTGCAAATAAAAAGAGAAGAGGGGGCCCTTTCCCATCTTGAGGTGTTGGTTGAGGCTGCGCCCCGGAATCTTCAATATATGCTGGCCCTGGCAGAGGCAAGCAGGGGGCAGGGCAATGCCGCCAGGGCGGTGGAACTGTACAAAAAGGTTCTCCAGCGGGAGCCGGATAATATCCTGGCCTTGCGTGGCGCCGCCTCTGCCCTGCTTGCCCAGCAGAAAAAGGCCGAGGCGGCGGCCTTACTGGAAGTCCTGCTTCAACGGGAGCCGGCCCGGCTTGCTTTGCGGGAAGAATTGGGCAATCTCTATTACGATATGGGCGCCTATGACAAGGCCAGGGTGCATTTCACCGTTTTGGCCAGGGAAAACCAAGTTGATCCCGCAATCCTGCTCAAGACGGCGCAGGCATACGATAAATCGGGGCTCGAAAACCAGGCGGTTGAGTACTGGCAGCGTTTGGCGCGTACCCCCCAGAGCCCCGAGGCAAAAGAGCGTTTGACCGCCTATTATCTCAAGGGTGGCAAGGGGGAGGATGCCTTGGTCTATCTTCTCCCTCTTGTTGAGAAGGAGCCATCCTCCCCCAGACTTCTCAAGCGCCTTGGTCAGATATATCTCAGTCTTTCTCGCCTCCCTGAGGCCCTTGCCTATTTTGAGCGGTATATTTCCCTCAAACCCGAGGATAAAGAGGTGCTGCGGCAGGTAATCGATATCCATGCCGCTCTGGGAAACAAAACCGAGGTGACGGCACTGGGGCGTGGCCTTAGTCTTGAGCCTGCGCCAAATTTGGAGAACCTGGAGCGCGGGGCCGGGCAGTATGAGGCCAGTGGCGAGCTTCAGGAGGCTGTTGCCCTGTATGACCAGATCCTGGCGGTTATCCCTGATAACCCAAAGATTTTGGCTAAACGGGCCAAGGCCCTGCTGGCAGGCGGCAATGAAGACGAGGCCAACGCCATGTGGGCGCATCTGGAGCGAAGGCAGAAACTTCTCGAAGTGCTTGAGATTCTCTTCAAAATGGAGTCGGGAAACCGGACGGTTCTCAAAAAACTGGCTCGCATGTACCTAGATCGCGGGGAACTGTCCAAGAGCCTGGACATGTTTTCCCGTCTGGAGGCCCTTGGAGTTAGGACGCCGGAGGTTCTCGCCGGGCAGGCTTTGGTTTATGAGCGGCTTAGATATTCCGCCAAGGCGCTGGCCCTGTATGAGCAGCTGCTGGAAGGAGCTGACGAAACCGGCATGTTCAGGCTGCGCTGCGTCCAGCTCGCAGGGGAGCTTGGTCTGCTTAAAAAAACCCAGGATCATCTTGCCCTGTTGCAGGAAAAATTTCCTGGGTTGTGCGAATCTCCGCAGACCCAGTTGCTCATTGCCAAGGCTCTGACTGAGACCGCTTCCTATGCCGCAGCCAGGGAGTATTATGCCCGGATACTTGCAAGGCACCAGGCCGACGGGGAGCTGGTCACGGCTGCTTTTTTCGGTCTAGCCGATGTATACTGGCAGAGCGGGCAGCCCTATGAGGCGGAGCAGGCCTTGCGGCAGGCTTATTTTCACAATCCGCGGGATGAGGAGATCGTGGGCCGCTTATTTGAATTGGCCCTTCAGGAAAAGCGTTTTGCCGAGGCTTGGGTCTGGCTTGAGCGGCTGACGCAGCAAGATGGCAATGCTTTCCGGAAGCCCGGAATCTCGACGCAGGAAGCCCTTGATCCCAGGTTGTTGCGGGCGCGGTTGCTGGCGGCTGAGGGCGAAACCGGGGATGCAGTCAAGGCTCTTGGGCAGATGGCCAGCGAATTGCCGGATACGGCTGGGAGCGGGCAGCTGCCGCCGCTACCACTGCTGCGTCGGGAGGTTGATCTGCTGCGGGCACGGCTTTTGTTTGCTGATGCTCATTATGCTGAGGCCGAGCATATGGCCGTGTCTTTGTTGGGTCAGCGTGGCAGGCCCGAGACAGAGTTGCTTCTGTTGCGCATTTACCGCGCTCAGGGGAAGCGCGGGGCGGAAAAGGCGCTTTTTCAACGAATACTGGCGGAATCCACCCAGGATCAGGGCCTTGTTCTTGATCTTCTGAAGGCGCTAAAAAAGGAGGGCCTGGTTGTGGAACTGGGCGAGAGGGCAGAGCTGGCCAGTCAGCAGTATCCCGAGTCCATCACGATCCGCTCTTTATCTGCCTCGGCCCGGGAGGCCAATGGCGAGATCGACGCGGCCATTGAGATTTTGCAGGGTATGGCCCGGGATTTCCCGGAGCAGGAATTTGTCGCTGTGCGTCTTGCGCAGCAGCTTTTCAGCCGTGGCCGTTTTGCCGAAGTCAGGGCGGTGGAAGAGCGCTTTCCTCACATTGCGGCGCGGCCGGACATGATCCTGCTCAACGCGCGGATTCTCTGGGCTGGGCATGAGTGGGAAAAAGCTGTGGCCGTGTACGACGCTTTTCTGAAACCCTCGGTGGCGGACAGTATCGCGACCCAGGCAAAGGAACAGGGTGTGGCTCTGCCCCGAAACGAGGAGCCTGGTCTCTGGACGCAGTTGACCGTTGCCAAGATTGACAGGCAAACGATGGTTGATGCGCTGATGGAGCCCCGTGCCGTGCTTGAGTCCGGGCTTGAGGCAACTGTGCGTAATCAACTGGCGGTTTCGTTCTACGCCCGATACCGCTGGCACAAACAATTTGCTCTGGAGAAAACCGCCCGTCAGGCGGTGATGCAGCGAGAGTATCTGGCTGCCGCAAATTATTTCAAGACCCTGCTGCGGGAATACCCAGCGGATACCTCCCTGCAGTTTGATCTTGCCGGCATTTACAGCAGATTCGGGCAACTGGGACATGAGGCGGCGCTCTATGAGGAGATAAATACCGCGGGGGGTGACTTTCCTGGGTTGGCTGAGGCCAGGCAGAGAAACGAGTTGAAGCGTCAACCCCGGGTCGCCCTGGGGTATGGTTATCTCAGAGAGGAGGGCCGGGAGGGTTATAAGGCGATCCGGAAAAGTTGGGAAGAGACCAGTCTGCAATATTCGCCCTATCTGCAGCATGACCTGGGGGTAAATCTTGCCCGGCTCGACTATCGGGATACCGCGGGAAACGGCAAGATCCGAGGAACCCGCGCCCTTGTTTCCTATGCGGCCAATATCAATGAGCAGCTTCTTGTGCGCGGCGGTGCAGGATCGGAGCTGCTGGAAAACCGCCAGCCCGATACTGCTCTTCTTGAGATGGCCGCGGAGGGCCGCTGGGGAGATCGGTTGACCGGCATTCTTTCCTATGACCGGGATGTTAAGCATGATACCCTGGCCAGCCTCGGTCGGAATATTGTGCAGCAGGATTATAAGGCGGATTTTGTGCTGGATATGGTTCGCAGCATCCAGGCGGGAGGGGGGTATCTCTACACCAGTTTCTCCGACGATAATACCATGCGGGGCTATGATTTTTGGGCGGCCTACCTGCTTTTCTTTGAACCGGCTTTTTTGAAATTCAGCTATACGTACGATTTTAAGGACACCGCTGAGGGAAGGGGCGGCGGGCCTTTGCAGCCGGACGGGTTTGCCGCCTTCGACCACCCATACTGGACTCCGATGAATTACTGGCAGAACCGTTTCAGCGTATATTTCAAGCACCAGCTTTCCGATGACCAGTTTCGCCGCGGGGTTCCCAAGTACTATGATCTTGAGTATGCCGTGGTCTATGATGAAATGGGATATGCCATGCAAACCTGGAAGGGGGGATTTTTTATGGAGTATGCCCCCCAGGTCATTCTTTCCGCAACCACCGAGCTGACCTCAGGCCCGGAGTACCGGGCCAAGGAGTTTTTTCTTTCGGCGGTTTACCGCTGGTAGGCGCTGGTTTTCCGGTGCGCTTTCCCTTGCAATCTTTTTTGCTGTGTGCTAATTGAAGGTCTTGTCGTTTTCCCGGCGCTCCTATCTCGGAGCGTACCGGGCAGTTGATGTGTTGAAAAAATTCCCGCCGTTTTGTCCGGGGCAATCGCTGCTTTGTGATTGCCTGCCGGGAAAACGGCCATTTTTTTTATAGAGTTATTGTTTCGGCAAGGAGGGTGTTATGGTTGTGCGTATTCCCATGTCTCAGGAAGGGCATACCAGGTTGCGTCAGGAACTGGACCGGCTGTTGAAGAAGGAACGGCCCGCAGTCATTGAGGCGATTGAGGTGGCGCGGGGGCACGGCGATTTGAAGGAAAACGCCGAATACCATGCGGCCAAGGAGCGTCAGGGGCACATCGAAGGGCGGATCATGGAGCTTAAAGACAAGCTCGGTCGAGCCGAGGTTATTGACTGCACGAACGTGAATTGTTCCCGGGTGGTTTTTGGCACGGTTGTCACCCTTGTTGATCTGGATACGGATGACGAGATACGGTATCAGCTCTTGGGGCCGTTGGAGGCGGATGTGAGCACGGGCAGCATTTCCGTGCTTTCCCCGATTGGTCAAGCAATGATCGGGAAAAGTGTGGGCGACGAGATAACCGTGAAAACTCCGGGCGGAGTGCGGCAACTTGAGGTTATGGATATCAAGCCGCCGGAACGGGCTTGATGGGAACCGGAATCAGGCCTGGTCTTCCGCCATGATTCCGGAAATGAAAATATCGCTGATCTGTCGGGCCGCTTCGGCAATGGTATAGTTGTGGTCCGGCGACAGAACCCAAAGCCTGGATGTCTCATCCAGAGCCCCGAAAAAGGCCCGCTTGAAAACGCCCGGCAGAAGGCTTTTGCGGAAAACCCCTTTTTCCTGGCCTTTGTGGATAATGGCGGAGACCACATCTACGTATTCAATAAATTTTGTATTTCTGTACTCTTTCATGAATTTGTTGCTCTGACGCAACTCCATCTGTAGAACCTCGGCAAGCTCTCTTTTCTCCTCCATGAGCTGCATGTGGTGCAGGGCAAAAATTTGGAGCATCGTCCGGGGGTCGCTCTCTTTTTCCATGAGAAGCTTGACCTCCAGGATGATCTTGCCGATCTCTTCTTCGAACAGCGAGATGAGAATGTCGTATTTGTTGTTGAAGTAAAGATAGATGGTTCCGTCGGCAACCTGGGCTTCCTTGGCGATGTCGGAAATGCGGGCACTGAAGAACCCTTTTCTGGCAAAAACGGTGATGGCAGCTTCGATAATCTTTGTATGTTTGTCCGATGTTCTCATGAATTCAGTTAGGATGAGTAGAGGTGGAGGGGATGAGCCTGTTGTCTTATGAATGTGTATTCATTCATTTTTTGGCCTATCATAGAAGGGGAATAGGCGGGTGTCAAGGCAAAAAAATCTCTTTTGGCAGAAGGAACTTTTTTTGCAGGCGCAGGAAATTGTTGGGCGATGACGTGGGCGCCTGGATTTTTAATGCTTTCTTGGTCAGTGATTTTAGGGTAAAATGACTCACCTCATTTTCTGGTCATTTTGTCAATGACTCCAATGAGATAACAGGCCATTTTAGAGAAAAGTAGAGGAGCTTTTGATGAAGATTCTGGTTGTTGGTTCGGGGGGCCGGGAGCATGCCTTGGTCTGGAAATTGAGGCAGAGTCCCAGGGTAACGAAGATTTTCTGCGCTCCGGGCAATGCCGGGATCAGCGCCCTGGCAACCTGCGTCAAGATCAGCGCCACCGCCATTGATGCGCTTGCGGATTTTGCCCGGACAGAAGGGGTTGATCTCACCGTGGTCGGGCCGGAAGTCCCCCTTGCCCTGGGGATCGTCGATCATTTTGAAAAAAAAGGTCTGCGGGTATTCGGCCCAAGGAAAAACGCCGCCACCCTTGAAGGCAGCAAGGTTTTCATGAAGGATCTGCTTGAAAAATATCATATTCCCTCTGCTTTTTACGCGACCTTCACGGACAGGGAAGAGGCGCTTTCTTATGTCGGCAAGCAGGTTACGCCGATGGTGGTCAAGACCGATGGTCTGGCTGCGGGCAAGGGTGTGGTCGTTGCTCAGACCATTGCCGAGGCCAAGGCGGCGGTGGATCTGTTCATGAAGGAGAAGGCCTTTGGCGAGGCAGGCAACAGGGTGGTGGTCGAGGAATTTCTCCGTGGGGAGGAGGCCTCTTTCCTGGCCTTTACCGATGGAGAGACGGTTTTGCCCTTACCAACCTCCCAGGATCATAAAGCGATTTTTGATGGAGACAAAGGTCCGAACACCGGCGGCATGGGCGCCTATTCCCCGGCGCCGGTAGTGACCGAGGCCCTGCACCGGCAGGTCATGGAAACGGTGATGCTGCCGACGGTCAAGGCCCTGGCCGCGGAGGGCTGCCCGTACAAGGGCGTGCTCTATGCCGGGTTGATGATTGACCAGGGTGTGGTCAAGGTGCTGGAGTTCAACTGCCGGTTTGGCGATCCCGAAGCACAGCCTCTGCTCATGCGGCTGAAAACCGACCTGCTGGAAGTCATGGAGGCTGTGGTTGATGGCCGCCTGGCGGAGATTTCTCTGGAGATCGATCCACGGCCCACAGTCTGTGTAGTCATGGCTGCCGGTGGCTATCCAGGGAAGTACGAAAACGGCAAGGCGATAGAAGGCCTTGCCAAGGCTGGGCAGCACAAGGATGTGGTGGTTTTTCATGCCGGCACCAAATTGCAGGGAGATACCATTGTCACCAATGGCGGACGGGTATTGGGAGTGACCGCCATCGGCGACACGGTGCAGGCGGCCATTGCCAAAGCCTACAAGGCTGCGGAAGAAATCAGCTGGGACGGCTGTTATTACCGGAAGGATATCGGCCGCAAGGCCTTGGACCGAAAAGGAGAGTAGCTATGATCGGTATTGTCATGGGCAGCGATTCGGATCTGCCGGTTATGCAGGGGGGCGTGGATTTTCTGAAAAAGATGGATATCCCCTACGAAATAACGGTGGCCTCGGCCCATCGCAGCCCGGCGCGGGCCATGGAATACGCAAGCAGCGCCAGGGATCGTGGCCTGAAAATCATCATCGCCGCAGCCGGGATGGCGGCTCACCTGGCCGGAGTTCTGGCGGCCCATACCACCCTGCCTGTTATCGGGGTGCCGGTGGATTCATCCTCCTTAAACGGACTTGATGCCCTGCTCTCCACGGTACAAATGCCGCCGGGGGTACCAGTGGCCACCATGGGCATCGGCAAGGCCGGGGCGAAAAATGCGGCTATTCTTGCGGCGCAGATTCTGGCGCTTGCCGATGAAAGATTGGCGGGCAGGCTCGTCGTCTTTAAAGATGAGATGGCCCGCGAGGTTGAAGAAAAGGCGCAGCGGCTTGTCGGCAGCCTGTGACAGGATAAACCGGAGTGGAACCCCAAGTAACAGACGAGGCCCTGGCCCAGGCCTGTGCGGTGCTCCGGGCTGGCGGGGTTGTCGCCTTTCCCACGGAAACATATTACGGGCTGGCGGTTGATCCTTTCAATCAGGCGGCCCTCTCCCGTCTTTTCGTTCTGAAAGGACGCTCTGTCGACAAGCCGGTTTTGCTGATTATTGACAATCCGGCCCAGCTTGGCTGCCTGGTCGCGGAAAGTCCTCCTCCCTTCGCCATCCTCATCGAGAAATTTTGGCCCGGACCATTGACCCTTGTTTTTCCGGGGGCGGAGTCGTTGCCGGATTTGCTCACCGGACATCGGGGCACCATCGGGGTCCGGGTGTCTTCCCACCCCGTGGCCCGGCAGCTTGTCAGGGCCTTTGGTGGGCCGATAACCGCGACCAGCGCTAATCTTTCCGGACAGACGGCAGCGGTGGCGGCCAGCGGCGTGCGTGATCAGCTGGGGCCGGAGGTGGACGTCGTTCTCAATGGCGGCGCAACTCCGGGTGGCCAGGGCTCTACTCTTTTGGGCTATCAAGAGGGCAAAGTGTGCCTGCTCAGGGCCGGAGTTATTCCTTTTGTCGAGATAGAGATTGTGCTGGCCGGAACATAATTTTTCCATTTATACATTTGCCGATCCGTAATGCTTTCGGTATGATAAATTCATCGATCGAGGGATTGATGTGATTGCTGCGGTCGTGGCCTTGTTTTTTTGGCTGTGGCGAACGCCAACTTCATGATAAGGAACAGAGATGGCAGAGCTTGATTGGGATAGAAATTTCGCCTTGGAGCAGTCCGGCGACGACGAGGAGATGTTGGCGGAGTTGCTGGTGCTGTTTCGCGATTCTTCCGCCTCGGATATGGCGAGGATTACTGACGGTCTTGCCGCGGAAAACGCCGAGGCCGTGGCTGACGCCGCGCACAGCATCAAGGGAGCCTCGGCCAGTCTTGGGGTGGAAGGCGTGCGCAAGGTCGCGGCCGAGCTTGAAAAACAAGGCCGGGCCAAAGACCTGACCCAAGGCAGAGAACTTGTTGCCCAGCTTGCTGCCCTTCTCAAGGCTTTTGAAGGGGTGCAATGAAAGCGCCGAGGGCAGAAACAATACTGTGCCGGGAAAGTTTTTTTCTGAATTTGCGTGCATGAGCCATGCCCAGCGCCAAAGACATACTGAGAAAATTTACCGAGCTTAAAACGCTCCCGCATGTGGCGATCAAGGTGACCCAGCTGGTCAATGACGATCGCAGCACCATGCAGGATTTCGAAGAGATCATCAAGCTCGATCCCGTTCTGGTCACCCGGCTGTTGCGTCTTGTCAATAGCCCCTATTTCGGTTTGTCCCAAAAGGTCGAATCCATTTCCAAGGCCGTGGTTTTTGCCGGCATGAAGCAGCTCCGCAATCTGGTTGCGGTTGAAGGCCTGCGCGGGATGTTCAAGGGCGACGACGCTGATTTCTCGGCGCAGAAACTCTGGCTGCATTCCGCCACCGTGGCCATCCTCTCGGGCATGATCGCCAAACGTATTTTCGGCAAGGATGGCGAGGATGTCTTTCTGGCCGGCATCATCCACGA
>Ga0334722_10000377_pt1 | contig 67451 bp, 54 predicted proteins | sample C3_bottom_MG_FD_207210 | JGI IMG/M metagenome (GOLD analysis project Ga0334722, IMG submission 207210) | Sediment microbial communities from Yellowstone Lake, YNP, Wyoming, USA - C3_bottom | ecosystem: Environmental > Aquatic > Freshwater > Lake > Sediment | place: USA: Wyoming | collected... | reverse complement strand
AGGCATGAGTAGGAAGCAGGGGCCCCGCTTTGCGGGGATGCGACCGGCCGCGATTGCCTCCGGACGCCGACATTACAGACGCGAACCTTTGACCCTGGTTAAGGAGGCGGAGGCATGAGCACGAGCTTCGGACCGAAACCCTGGCACCAGAGCAACTGGGATTTCCGCGCTGCCTTCAACTTCATGTTCGGCGGCGCCGGAGCCGGATTGCTGGTGCTCGTCGCCTTATCCGGCCTTGGCGGCAATGCGATGCGCGCCGGGCTGCTGCTCGGGATGGCATTGATCGGCGCCGGCCTGTTGTCGGTCTGGCTCGAAATCGGACGGCCGCTGCGCGCGCTGCACGTCGGCTTCAATCCGTTCACATCGTGGATGACGCGCGAGTCGTTCGCGGCGGGCGCGCTGTTCGCCCTCGGGCTGGCTGCGGCGTGGCTCGCGAGCGCGCCGCTGGCGCAGGCTGCTGCCGTCGCAGCGCTGATCTTTGCCTTCTGCCAGGGACGCATGCTGCAGGCAGCCAAAGGCATACCGGCGTGGCGCCTGCCGGCGCTCGGATGGCTCAACTTCACCACCGCGCTGACCGAAGGCGCGGGCCTGTTCGTCGCGTTGGCAGCATTGTTCAACACGCCGGCCAAGGGTGTACTCGCGTATTTTTGTCTGGCCTTGATCGCGCGCGGGCTCGCCTGGTCGATCTACCGCGGCAGCGTGGTAAAAATCGCGGCGCGCCCGGCGCTGGCCGCTCTCGACCGCGCAGGGAAAATCCTGATCCAGTTTGGCACTATCGCGCCGCTGGTGCTGCTCTTGCTTGGCCTGGTTGCGGCCGAGCTCGCGCGCATCGCGCTGCCATTGGCCGGTGTGGCCGCGCTGGCGACGGGCTGGCTGTTCAAGTTCGTACTGATCACGCGTGCCGCCTACAATCAGGGTTTCGCTTTGCCGCACTTGCCGGTGCGCGGCAGCCGTTAAGCCGGGCCTTTTGCCGAGTCGAACCAGCGTACCGAGGGAGTCAGTGCAATGCGCAATTCAGTAGTCACTGCGATATTCAAGCGGGCGGCAGCCGCCGGAAGAAGGGCGCTGAGCGAAACGCAATTGGGCGAGCTGCTTTCCGGTCTCGGCATCGAGTACCTGGGCGCCTCGGGGGTCGCCAGCCCATTCGACGTCGAGTTGCGCATCAGCCTGAACAACACCCGCGAATTCGGCATGGTCATCAGCGCCGGATTGGGCGGACTGGATGCGCAGCTGGATGAAGGCAATTTCAGGAAGGATCGCGCTTCGGTCTACGCGGCTGCCGAGCTGACGGATGCCGAAGATTTTCTGCGCCTGTTTAAACGAACGCTGGTCTATCAGAAGCTGGCTTGCATCGCCAAGCGCGACGGACACCCGCTCCCGGACGCGCAGCTCGAGGCATGGTTCGAATCCCTGCTTGCGCTTGCGAGCGGCTTTTCGCCGGGCGATTCCGAGGCTGAATTCGTGCTGCAGGCGCTGGAACTCAATCCGGTGCAAATCGGCGGCGGTCGGCTGGCGGTTCGCATCGCCCAGTGTGAGTTCTCGGCGCCAGTCGCAGGCCGGTTGCGCCGCCCGATTCACAAGATTGACAAACTCATCCATCCGCAATCGATCGGCATCATCGGTGTATCGGCCAGCAATATGAATTTCGGCCGCATCATTCTGCGCAACCTGATGGGCAGCGGCTACGCCAAGGAGCGGTTGACCATCATTCGTGAGGGTGAGAAAGAGATCGATGGCGTCAAGTGCGTCGCTGGTCTGAAATCGCTGCCGGGAAAGCTTGATCTGTTGATCGTTGCGGTCGCCGCCGATGCGGTCTACGGCCTGGTCGATGAAATCATCGACACCGACGCGGTGGAATCGGTGATGCTGATTCCCGGCAGTCTGGGCGAGACGAAAAAAAGCCGCGAACCGGCCGCCGCGTTGGCGGTCAGAATCAACGCCGCTCACGGCAACGCCGGCGGCGGCCCGATTTTTCTCGGCGCCAACTGCCTCGGGGTGGTCTCGCATCCGGGGTCGTATGATTCCTGGTTCATTCCCTTGGAGCGATTGCCGAAACCGAAGAAGAAAGCGCAAAGAAATTCCGTGATGCTGAGCCAGAGCGGGGCGTTCATGATCACCCGCATGAGTCAGAACCCGTGGCTGGATCCTAGCTACATGCTGGCATTGGGCAATCAAACCGATCTCACCCACGGCGACATGCTCACCTACTTTGCCGAGCGGCCGGGGATCGAAACCATAGGCATCTACGTCGAGGGCTTCAAGGACTTAGATGGGCTGGCGTTCGCCAAAGCCGTGCGCACAGCGGTGATGAACGGCAAGCAGGTCGTGGTCTACAAGTCCGGCAAGACCGCGCCCGGCGTGACCGGGGTCATGGGCCATACCGCCTCGATCGCCGGCGGGCCGACGCTGTTCGAATCGGTGGTGCGCCAGGCGGGCGCGATCGTGGCCGAGGATTTCAGTTCATTCGACGACCTGTTCTACATCGCCGGCGCGCTGCATCAGAAGGAAATCCGCGGCAATCGCTTGGGCGCCATCAGCGGTGCGGGTTTCGAGGCGGTAGGCATGGCCGATTCGATCGAAGCGGATGGTTTCGCCATGGCGATGGGCGCCCTCGAATCGGGGACCATCAAGCGCGTGGAAGAAATCCTGGTTGCCAAGCGGCTGGACGCGCTGGTGGAAGTCCGGAACCCCATCGACATCAATCCCGGCGCCGATGACGAGGCGCATCTGCAGATCACGGAGGCTTTCCTTGAGGATCCCAATATCGATGCTGTGGTGGTCGGGCTCGATCCGACCGCGCCGTCGGTGCGGGCGCTCGAAGAGAGCAAACTGCGGCCCGGTTACGATCTCAAGGACGCGAAGAGCACTGTGCATCTGATGCCGCCTATCGTCCGGCGCAATGCCAAACCCGTCGTCGGCATTGTGGATGGCGGGCAGCTCTATGACGCGATGGCGGCCAGCCTGATGGATCAAGATGTTTGCGTATTCCGCAACAGCGCGCGCGGGACCAAGGCGCTGGTGCGCTACATCGAGGCAAGGCTCTACGCGAATGCCATCCGGGGCCGCAGTTGAAATTGAATTGGACCGATAACGCCAAACAGGAGAAAAGCAATGAGCGAACCGCTTAAGGCAGGCCTAACCGCTACCCGGCGCATCGACGTCGACCGTGATCGCACCATCGGCTTCATGGGGGATGACTGCCGGGTCTATGCGACACCCAAACTGCTGTACGACATCGAATATGCCTGCCGCGACCTGCTGTTTGAGCACATCGAGCCGGGCAAGGACTCGGTCGGCACCCGGGTCGAACTCGATCATGTCGGCGCCACGCTCATGGGCATGTGGGTGGATATTACCGTCACCCTCACCGAGGTCAACGGCGGCGCGGTCTCATTCGACTTTACCGCGCGCGATGCGGTCGAGGAAGTCGCGCGCGGCAAGCACAACCGATTCATCGTCGGTATCGAGAAGACCGCGCAACGACTCAAAGCCAAACTTGCGAAAGTGCAGGCCGGTGCGGCGAAGCCATAGGCGCGAGACGATGCCTGCTTCAGGTGGCGTCACGATGGATTCGGCTAGAATACAATCCAGGCAAGGAGGAGAGAGCATGGCCAGTACGACCAAGGGGGGGCGCAGCGCCGCAAGCAAGGCGGGCGCGGCAGCAAAAGCGGGCGCTGCGCGCAGGCCGGCGCCGAAGCGCGCGGCGCCGAAATACAAGTTCGACGCCGCGGCGGAGACCATGCCGCGCGAGGAACTCGCGAAGCTGCAACTGCGCCGGCTCAAGGCGAGCGTCAAGCATGCCTATGAGAAGGTAGCGTTTCATCGCCGCCGGATGAAGGCGCAGGGTTTCGAGCCCGGTGATCTGAAGCGGCTCGATGATCTCGCGCAATTGCCGTTCACGCTGAAGACCGATCTGCGCGACCACTACCCGTTCGGGCTGTTCGCCTGTCCGCAGTCCGAAGTCATGCGCCTGCATGCATCCTCGGGAACCACCGGCAAGCCGACCGTGGTCGGCTATACCGGGCAGGACATCGCGACCTGGGCCGCATTGATGGCGCGTTCGCTCGCTTGTGCCGGGGCGCGGCCGGGCAATATCGTTCACAACGCCTACGGCTACGGACTGTTCACCGGTGGCCTGGGTGCACACTACGGCGCGGAAAGACTGGGGGCGACGGTGGTCCCGATGTCCGGCGGCAGCACCGAGCGCCAGATCGTGCTGATCACGGATTTCGGCGCGCGCGTGCTGTGCGCAACTCCGTCCTATGCCTTGGCGATGGCGGAGGTCGCGGAGAAGGAGGGAGTCGATTTGCGCAGGTCCAAGCTCGAGATCGGCGTGTTCGGCGCCGAACCCTGGAGCGAAGGCATGCGGCGTGAAATCGAGGCGCGCCTGGGGCTGAGAGCGGTCGATATCTACGGGCTGTCGGAAATCATGGGCCCGGGGGTCGCTTGCGAATGCGAAGAGGCGCAGGCCGGCCTGCACGGCTGGGAAGATCACTTCCTGTTCGAAGTGATCGATACCGACAGCGGCAAGACGCTCAAGGAGGGGGAAGTGGGAGAACTGGTGATCACCACGCTCACCAAGGAGGCGCTGCCGATGATCCGCTACCGCACGCGCGACATCACCCGACTCTCCACGGAGCGCTGCGCCTGCGGGCGCACGCATGTGCGCATCAAGCGCATTACCGGCCGCAACGACGACATGCTGATCATCCGCGGCGTCAACGTCTACCCGTCGCAGATCGAATCCGTGCTGGTGGGGCTGCCGGACGTCGCCCCCCACTATCTGCTGGTGGTGGAGAGAAAAGGCACGCTCGATCATCTGACGGTTGAAGTCGAGATCATGCCGAATGTGGTGCCGACCAAGGAGGTGCGCGCGGTCGTCGCCGAATCCGTGCGCCATCACATCAAGTCGATCATCGGCGTGACTGCCGACGTGTTGGTGAAGGAGCCTGGAGAGATTCCGCGCTCCATGGGCAAGGCGGTGAGAGTGCGCGACCTGCGGCCAAAACTAAACTAGGGCTGGCGTCGCGCGCGCATCGACCCGGACCCGGTCGCCGCGGCGACGACAGCTGGCGTGACGCCGGTTCGATCGATTGACTGAGCGCCGCGGATCGGAAGTAGATCATTCACCGCAATGCGCGCAGGATGTAGGTTCGCTTTGGCGCTCACACGGCTGAACTGCAACAGGAGACTATCATGGCAGAACGCGCACAGGCAGGTCCACTCGATGGCGTGAAGCTGCGGCGCTTGGTCGCGCAGGATCTGGATGCGGTGGTAGAGATCGATGCGCAGATCACCGGACGCTCGCGACGAGCCTATTTCGAGCGCAGATTGCAGGCGTCGCTGCGCGCCCCGGCCTTGCATACGCAATTTGCGGCCGAAGAGGACGGCGTCCTTGAGGGCTATGTGCTCGCGCGCAAACTCGAAGGTGAATTCGGCCGCGTCAAACCGGCGCTGCGGCTGGAGGTGATCGGCGTGCGGCCGGGCGAACAGGGCCATGGATACGGTGACCGGCTGCTCGGCGCGCTGGAGTCGGAGGCACGCAAGCGTGAGATCTTCGAATTGCGCACGCAAGCCGGATGGAAAGACCACGGCATGCTCGGCTTTCTGGACCATGCGGGATTCGAACTCGGCACCAATCAGATGCTCGATTGTGAAGTTCACACCGGACGCATCGGCAGCGGCGACACGGAAAAGGTGGTGGCTCCGGAACCCCATCACGCCAGCGCCGAAATCGACCACAGCGCGGCCCAGGCCAACGATTTCGAGGCGCTCGCGCGCGATCGGGCGGACGTGCGCTCGCTAGAGCGCGCCGACCTCAACGAGATCGTGCGCATCGACCGGCGCATCATGAATCGGGATCGCAGCGACTATATCGGCCGCGTTATGGACGAGGCACTGCACGAATCGGCAATTCGCGTGTCGCTCGCGGCCCACCAGGACGGATCGGTCACCGGATACATCATGGCGAGCGTAGACTTCGGCGATTTCGGACGTGCCGAGCCGGCGGCGGTTCTCGATACCATCGGCGTCGATCCCGGATTCACCGGCGCCGGCGTCGGCAGCGCGCTGCTGTCGCAACTGTTCGTCAACCTCGAGGCGCTGCGGGTAGAGCGCATTGCCACCGTGGTCGAGCGGGACAATTTTGGCCTGCTGGAGTTCTTTTACCGCGCCGGCTTCGGACCGAGCCAGCGGCTGGGGTTCGTCAAGCGGCTCGCCTAGGGCTAGCGCGGAGCCTGCACCACGTTCGAACTCAGAGCACATAGAAGGCGATCGCGACAAAATGCGCCGCGCTGCCGCCGAGTACGAACAGATGCCATACGCCGTGAAAATGACGCACGCGTTCGTCGAGAACGTAGAACGCGATGCCGCCAGTGTATAGCAGTCCGCCTGCGAGCAGCCAGGCGAGCCCGGGTGTGCCCAGGTGTTCGATCAGCGGGCCCAGCGCCGCCGCGCTCATCCAGCCCATGACCATGTAGATCAGGATCGACAGCGGGCGCGCGCCCTTGCCGAACACGAATTCCTGCGCGATTCCCAGGGCCGCGAGACCCCAGGCCAGTGCGAGCAGCGTCCAGCCCCAAGGCCCGCGCAAGGTCACCAGTGCGAACGGCGTATAGGTGCCGGCAATGAGCAGGTAGATCGCGCAATGATCGAGCTTGCGCAGGATGGTTTTCCAGCGTCCGCGCACGCTGTGGTACAGCGTGGAAGCTCCGTAGAGCGTGCACAGGGCCGCGCCGTAGGCGCTGCAAGCGACGATTCTCCACGCGTCTCCGCTGCGTACCGCCAGGACGAGGAGGACCGCGGTGCCGATGGCGGCGAGCACCGTGCCGGCGAGGTGGGTGAAGCTGTTGAGGCGTTCTCCGTAATACATCGTGCTTGCAGCGCACCGCGCTAGCCGGCGGCCGCTACCGCAATTGTGCGCCGATTTTTCAGTCTGTTATTCTATGCGCGTTTATATTCCGGGTGCGACGAGGTAGCCGCTTGATATGTTCAGATTCGCTTTTTCATTGCTGGCCGCGACCGTGCTCGCGTCTTGCTCGAGCACGCCCTTGGCTCCGGATTCCGTAGTCTCGGATCTTGCGCCTACGGGCAAACTTCGCGCTGCGATCAATTTCGGCAACCCGATTCTGGCGGCCAGGGACGCATCCACCGGGGAAGCGCGCGGTGTTTCGGTCGATCTTTCGCGCGAACTTGCGCGGCGGCTGGGCGTGCCGCTTGAGCTGGTGACCTTCGAGGCCGCCGGCAAGGTGGTGGAGGCTCTGAAGTCCGGGGCCTGGGACGTTGCCTATGTTGCCATCGATCCGGTTCGTGCGAACGAGATCGCTTTCTCCCCGGCTTACGTGGTGATTGAAGGCGCTTATCTGGTGCGCCAGAATTCGCCGATACGCAGCAACGCCGAAGTCGACCGCGAGGGTGTGCGCGTTGCCGCGGCCACCGGGAGCGCGTATGACCTCTACCTGTCGCGCGCGCTGAAGCAGGCGAAAATTGTTCGCGCCCCCACATCGCAGGCAGTCACCGACCTGTTTGTCGCGCAAGGGCTGGAGGTTGCCGCCGGGGTCAAGCAGCAACTGGAGGCCGATGCGCGGCGAATCCCCGGACTGCGTCTGCTCGAAGGCCGGTTCATGGTGATCAATCAGGCCATGGCTACGTCCAAGGGACGGAACGTCGGGGGACGCAACGCCGGCGAACTCGAGGTCGGGGGACGCAAGGTCGGCGGAAGCGATGTCGGCGAACGCGAGGCCGGCGTCCGCTATCTGCGCGAGTTTGTCGAGGAGATGAAGGCATCAGGGTTCGTCGCCCGCGCGCTCGTGCGTAACCGCATCGAGGGCGCCGCGGTGGCCCCGCCCGCAAAGTAAGGCATGGCTATCCACAAGATCGATGTCGCACAGGGTATCCTGTGGGTCGAGGTTCCGGAGGCCAATCTGCGCATCCTGTGCGGATGCCCGGCGGATGCGGTCAAGCACCTGATCAAGCGCGGGCTGATCGTACCCCATGAGGTCGATGGCGTCAGTTGCGAGAGCGGCCCGAACGCCATTTTGCTATCGGATCTGCCGCTGCAGAACGAAGAGTTCGCCAATCTGGCCGAGTTCCCGGTTTTGCAGATGCTCTACAAGCAGGGAATGATCATTCCCGGCCACCCCAGCAATACCGGCCGCAAGCCGATGCTGATCGGTTCGGCCGAGCAGGTCGATTCCCAGATGCGCTACATCTACCGCGGAAACTACGGACTGGTATCGCGCGAGGAGATCTGCCAGGCGGGCATCCCCGCGGAGCAGGCGGCCGAAATGATGCGCCTGAAGCTCGCGTTCGCGTTCGGGCGCATCCGGCCGACGCGCGATTTCCTCGACACCCGCATCGTCGGCGAGGGCGCGGTCGAGATCGCGGACGCGGTGAGCCTGCGCCGGCTGCGGCCCAATGTCTTCGCCTTCAGCCATCGCGGCGACACTGTGACGGTCGACCTCAATCTGCATCCAGGCGAGACCTACGATTGCGCCTATCCGCTCGGCTATCACCAGTTCGAACCGGCGTACTTCGGCGTCATCCACTCGGGCGAGGGTGACGGCTGGGACGTCGACCGCCCCTGCATGTCGAGCATCATCACCTATCAGGGGCGGGTCTACTTGATCGACGCCGGACCGCACCTTGCACGCACTATGGCGGCGCTGGGCATAGGCATCGACCAGGTGGACGGCATCTTCCAAACCCATGCGCACGATGACCATTTCGCCGGGCTCACCACGCTGATGGGTGCGGGTCGGCGTATCCGCTTCTTCGCCACGCCGCTGGTGCGCGTTTCGGTGGCAAAGAAGCTCGCCGCCTTGGTCGGGATGGAGGAGGAGGGCTTCGCCGATTATTTCGACGTCCGCGACCTCGCTTTCGACACCTGGAACGATGTCGAGGGTCTGGATGTGATGCCTGTCTATTCGCCGCATCCGGTCGAGACCAACATCTACGTCTTTCGCGCCCTGTGGGGCGACGGCTATCGCAGCTACGCCCACTTTGCGGACATCGTGTCATTCGAGGTGCTGCAGGGCATGGTCAGCGACCAGCAGGGGGCGAACGGACTCGACCAGCCTGCGTTCGAGCGCATCCGTGCCGCCTATCTGGTTCCTGCCGACCTGAAGAAGATCGATGTCGGAGGCGGCATGATCCACGGCAATGCCGCCGACTTCCGCAGCGACACTTCCAAGCGCATCCTGCTTGCCCATCGTGCCGGCAAGCTGACGGCGGAGGAAAAGGAGATCGGCTCCAGCGCCGCATTCGGTACCGCCGATGTACTGGTGGCCGGGCAATCGGAAGGGATGCGGCACCACGCCTTCAACTATCTGGCGGAGCGTCTGCACGGTGTTCCGCTGCACGACTTGCGGGTATTGGTCAACCATCCGATGACGCAGATCAACCCCGGCGCCATCATCCTCAAGGAGGGCGAGGCACCCCAGGAGGTGTTGCTGCTATTGAGCGGACAAGTCGAAAAGATTCGCAGCCGCGACAAGCTGCACGCCAGCCTGTCGGCCGGGTCGATGATCGGCACCAGCGCCATGCTTGAGCATCGGACCTCCCAGTACACCTACCGTGCCGCGTCTTTTGTGTGGGTGATGCGCATTCCGGTCGGACTTTACGCCGAGGTCGCGCGGCGCAACGGCCTGCTAGAGCGCATGCGGCGCAATGCCGAACTGCGCGCATTCCTCGAGGCGACGCACCTGTTCAGCGCAGGCCTGCCGGTCGCGGTACTGGGGCGTATCGCGGACGCCGCGTCGGAACGGTGTTTCCGGCCGGGGGAGACTGTGCGTGGCAGGGATCTTCAGGTGCTCAGCGTGCTGCGCTCGGGCCGGGTTGAGCGTGCGGTGGGCGGCAAGGTCTTCGATGTCCTGCAACAGCGCGACTTCTTCGGTGAGGAAGGCGCCATCTTCAAGGTTCCCTACCTGTCGCATCTGCGGGTGCTGGAGGAGACCGCCGTAGTTCAGATACCCGGCGAACCTCTGGCCGACGTGCCGATCGTGCGCTGGAAGCTTTTCGAACGCTACCAGCAACGGGTGGCGCGGGTCATCTACGACGGCGAGCGCACCGCGGCCTTCACCTGGCGCGATGGCTTTTCCATCCAGGTCGCGCAAATGGACAGCCACCACAAACGGCTGATCGAAATCGCCAACGCGATCATCGAGCATCTGCACGGGGACGTCGACTGCGAATCACTGGCCGCGGCTTTCCTTGCTCTGCTGGATTATGCGCACTATCATTTCGCCGCCGAGGAAAAGCTGATGGCGCTCTACGACTATCCGGGCGCCCAGGGTCACCGCAATGAACACGACGACCTGGTTCTCGAGGTTGGCGAATACCGGGAGCGAGTGCTCGGCGGCTACCTGCCCGACCAGGCCGGCTTCGTGGACTTCTTCGAATCCGGGATGATGCGGCACATCCTTAATGAAGATCGCAAATACGGCGCCTTTCTCAACGCCAAGGGGGTGTACTGAACACCCGCCTGTCGGGCGGTCCCGCGCGAATCTGCCGCGCCTTCAGGCCGCGGCGCGCTGCTGCAGTTCGAGCAGCCTACGGTGCCGGTAGGCGCCCCACAGTGCCGCGCCGATGGCGCCAGCGCAAATCGAGTCGGGGTGGTTCACCACCGTCAGGTTATCTATTTTTTCGTTGACCAGTTCCTCCTGCACCGCCAGCAGCAGGCCCACGTCCAGCGCCAATCCGCCGGTGAGCAGCACCGTGCCCTTCATGATGCCGGTCACCTTGAGCAGCTTCACCAGGCGCGAAGCCATGGAAACGTGTATGCCTTTGAGGATGTCGGGTGTGGGGATGCCGCGCGAAACCATGTTGATGACGTCGGTCTCGGCGAGCACGGCGCAGATCGAACTGATTTTTTCCGGCGTCTGCGCCGACTGCGACAAAGGACCGATTTCCTCGACTGCGACGCCGAGGTAGCGTGCGATGTTCTCCAGAAACTGGCCCGAACCCGAAGCGCACTGGCTGGTCATTTTGTACGCCAGCACCTTGCCGCGTTCGTCGACGAAAATGGCGCGGCCGTTCAGCGCGCCGATGTCCACCACGCCGCGCGCCAGCGGGTTCAGAAAAATTGCGCCGCGGGCGTGGGTGGTCATGGAGTAGAAATGCCCGGTGGCGAACTTGACGTTCTCGCCTTCGCCGGTGGTGGCGACGTAATCGACATCGGCCGGCTTGAGCCCGGCTTCCTCCAGCACCTCGTCGTACCCGGCTTTCGCCAGCTGCATGTTGTCGCGCTTGCGGATGCGCTCCACACGCCGGGCCAGCCACTCGCTCGTGTCGCCTTCGGTCCTGAACAGCGCCGTCTTGACGACGCCGGAGCCGATGTCGATACCGACGCTGATGGTCATAGTGCTATCTCCGGTGTATTGATGCTTTTATTCATCATCTTGCCTCCGCCGCCTTGCCTTCTTCGACTACCGCGCGCCAAGCGAACGTCGCACCGCCGAGCGCGCCGGTGTAGATGGAATCGGGGTCGATGTTGAGCCTCAGGTCGCCATAGTTCTCATTGACCAGTTCTTTCAGCGATTTCACCGCGGCCTCGTTCTTGGCGACGCCACCGGTGAAGGTGAACTCGTTGCGCACGCCGCCCGAGCGCGCCAGGATCGACATCGCGCGCAGGATGATGGCGCGGTGCAGGCCGAGCATGATGTCTTCGCGCTTTTCGCCGAGCGACAGCCGGTCGCGCAGCTCGGCGCCGGCGAACACGGTGCAGGTCGAATTGATGCGCACGTTCTTGGTCGCTTTCATCGCCAGCGGCCCCAGTTCATGCAGGCCAATGTTCATCTCGTCCGCGATGTAACCGAGGTAACGTCCGCAGCCGGCGGCGCAGCGGTCGTTCATCTGGAAGCTTTCGACGATGCCATGCGGGTCCACCTGGATCGCCTTGGTATCCTGGCCGCCGATGTCGAGCACGGTGGCGGTGCCCGGGTACATCACGTGCGCGCCCAGACCGTGACACAGAATTTCGGAGCGTATGTGCTCCTTGGAGAACGGCAGGCGCGCGCGGCCGTAGCCGGTGCCGATGACGTAGGTTTCCTCCAGAGGGGTGTCGAGTACGCCCTGGATCGGCGCGCGTATGGCCGCGCTGCGGCCCGCGGTGTCAGGCATGCCTTTGAACGTGCGTTCCAGCGCGCGCATCAGATTCGCGCCCATGGCGTCGGCGTAGACGCGGTTCTCGACTTCGATGATGGAGCGGTCGAACACATTGAGCACCATGTCGTAGCGGATGCCCAGTTCCTTCGCTACCGCCTCGCCGATGGCAAGGTAGCGACTGCCGGCGATATCGCGGAAGAAGTCGGACTTGCGCTTGGCCCCGGGAGCGAACAGATCCGGCGCCTCCGCCTGCAGGCGTTTGAACACTTCGGTCAATGCCGTGGCCACGGCTGCGGCATGATCGCCAAAGCGCGTGCCTTCCGCGTTGCGGCGGCAGGTGATTTCCAGATCGGCGAGCTGCTCCAGGAATTGCTCCAGCCGGAAATCGCGCTCCAGGTGCCCGAGAAAATCGTCCAGCGCGCCGTCGAGCGCGCCCGAGCGCGCGAGCGCGTTGCGGAACAGGTGAAAGCGCGTGTTGACCAGCGCCTCCTGCTTCGCGATTGCAGCCGCGGTGTCGTAGTTCGAACGCGAGTTGGTGATGCCGCGTCCGAGGATGTTGCGGTCCTCGTCGATCACTACCGCCTTGGTGGTGGTCGAGCCTAGGTCGATACCGATGAAGCAGCGCATGGTCGTTTCCTCGAGTCCTGGTGTACAGCGTGTTCTCAATGCACCGCGCCGGCGACGCTGCGTTTCTGCTTGATCATCTGGAAATAGCTCTCCAGCCGGTTCTTGATGTTGGCCGGGGAGAAGTAGCGCGGATCCACCAGATCGGACTCGATGAACGCCGCCGGCTTGCCGGTGCGTTTTTCCACCTCGCGCAGGATCAGCAGTTGTCCGGCGGAGAAGCTATTGCAGCTTTTGATCGAATTGATCAGCAGGCCGTCGGCCTGGTATTCGTCGATGTACTTGCAGATCATGTCGATGCGCTGGGGCAGGTTGAGGTTGGTGTAGCAGCCCAGGCAGTACTCCGCGAGCGACTCGATCGGGTGGTCCGGGTCGTGGCGGAAACCGAAGTCGTAGACGCCGCCGACCTTGGCGTAGGTGGAGGAAACCACGACTGCGCCCTCGTCGGAGAACATTTTCCAGAATTCGCGGAAGTGGGTCCAGTTCGGCGGACCTTCCACCACCAGGCGGTATTTCTCCTCCGCGATCTCCCCCTCGGGGGTGATCGGGCCCTTGCCGTCGCGCACGCGCTGTTCGATCTCCTGCCACAGCACGCGGTAGAACTCGGTCGCCTCCACGGTGCCGCGGAAGGCGGTGAACATCGGCCCGATGTAATACACCGCGCCGAAGTAACCGTCGATCGGCGATGGGCGTTTTTTTGCCGACTGCAGCACTTGCACCAGATCGTTTTCAGCTTTCGCCGACTCCTTCATGTACTGGCGCAGGCGGTCGATGTCGAACTTGACGCCGGAGACGCGCTCGAGCGACGGGATCACGTTTTCCTTGATCTGCTTGACCACGTAGTCGCGCATGTTCTGCGAGATCTTGCCGTCGCCCTGGTAGGGGACATGCAGCATCGTGGTTTCGCAGTTGTACTTCTGCCGGACCAACTCGAACCACTTCATGAACGTGAAGCAGCCGGTATAGGAGAGCAGCAGCATGTCCGGATGCGGCATGCGCTCGCCGGTCGGGCCGACCTCGCCGCCCAGCATCATGCCGAGGTCGGCCTTGACGTAGGTGCAGACGTCCTCGGAATGGCCGTCGCGCTCGGCGTCCATGATCATCTTGCCGGATTTCTTGCGCATGCCGTTCTGCAGCGCGTTGGTTTCGGGCAGGCTGCGGGCGAAATCGAAGCACATCACCAGTTCGTTCAGGTTGCCCGGGACGAAGGTGGCCGCAACCTTCTTGCCGCGCTCGTGTGCGGTGGCGAGTTCGTGGTAGTTGCGGTTGATCATCTCCTTCTGCAGCAGCATCGCGTCCTCTTTCTGCGCGACCGGAACCGGCTTCTTCGAGCCCTGCTGCGGGGTCATCTGAATAGGTGTGCTCATGCTGCGGCCTCCTTGGCGGCTGTACCGGTTTTAGCGGCGAACTGTCGGCCGCTTTGCGTCGTTCGCCGGGTCGCATCCCCGCGCAGGCGCGGGGCGCCGGCGAAGCGACTGTGCCAGCGAAGCAGCACAGCGTAGCCGGCGCAATGCGGCGCCTTCGCTGCGCACGTTCCGAGGCGCCACGCTGCGGCGCCGCCTGCTCGGCGGCTCACGCCGCACTCCAGAGCTTAATCGAATCGGCAAACGTACCGGCCTGCTCGCGGATCGGCGCCATCTGGCCGGTGTTTTCGGCGTATTTGAATGCGGTGTAGGGAATCTTGTGCTCGTTCAGCACCGCCTGCAGCATCGGCCGTTCGAGCAGTGCCGGATCGCAGAACGAGGGCGCGGCGAAAATGACGCCTTCGCCGGCATTGAGCTTGGTCGAGTCGAGCAGGTACTTGCCCTTGTCCTTCTTGAACTCGTCGTACTTGGACGAGGTCTGCATCGAGCGGTGGAGGAAGGATTTCGACAATTCTTCCAGGGGATCGCCGGTTTCCACCACGTCGTCGAACAGCATGCGCATCACCAGCATGAAATCGTCGTCGACGATGTAGCAGCCGGCCATCTCGATCGACTTGATCAGACTCAACGGCGGCTGCTCGCAGAAGGCGCCGGTGAGCACGATGCGGGCGTTGTCGCGCACCGGCCGCTCGACGGCGTCGGTGGCGGCGATGTATTCGCGCACCAGTTTCGTGTGCTCCTCCACCGGAATGACCATGCCCGCGCGCAGCACCAGGTACACCTCGGAGGTCGGCGCCTGCCAGGGTTTGGCCGCGCGGTACTTGTACAGCTCCTGGATCGCGCGCCGGTTTTCGTTGTACACGGCGATCGAGGCGCGCAGCGCGTCGTCGGAGATCGGTTTGCCGGCGATCTTGCCGATGTCGTCGCGCAGCACCTGCATCTCGTGGATGTAATACGAGCCGCCGACGCTGTCCTGATAGTTCTGCGGTACGTCGAAATACCTGACGTACTTCTCTTTGAACAGGATCTGCCACATGCCGGAGAGATTGCGGATCACGTCGCAGATCGACGGGAATAGCATGCCGTCCAGGCAGTCCAGGCGACCGGTCAGTCCGAGCTCCAGGGTGGAGCGCGGAATGCGGCAGATGTAGCTCTGGTAGTACGCGTCGCCCTGAATCACTTCCAGTTGATCGCCGCCGCCCATGATACCGACCGGCAGCATGCCTGCGGCGTGGATGATTTCGCGCGGTACGTAGACCGGCATGAAGCCGATCGCCTTGCGCCCGGGTACCGCGGCTTTCCACTCCTTGACCGCAGTGAAATGCATGTCCTCGAACAGTGCTTGGCAACGCTCGACAATCTGTGGCACGGTTTGGCTCATCGGTGCCCCCATCACTTGTGCTCCCACTTGGGCGGACGCTTGGCGATGAAGGCCGCCAGGCCTTCGTTCGCGTCGCGGGTATGCATCAGACGATCGAGATAGAGCCGCTCGACTTCATCGATGCGCCGGCGCACCTCGGGTAGGTAGCCACCGCGCGCCGCGCTTACGGCGCAGGCGAGCGAACTCGCGCTTCTGGCGGCAAGGTACTGATCGAAATAGGCGAGTGCGGCGGCCTCGGGGTCGGCCGACACCGAATTCACCAGGCCCAGTCTGAGCGCTTCGTCGGCGCCGACCGAGCGGCCGGAAAGGAGCAGATCTTCAGCCGCGGCCTGGCCGATGCGCGGCGGCAACAGGCAGGATGCGGCCGGTGCGAACACGCCGAGTTGGATTTCTGGCTGGCCGAGCTTGGCGTCGTTCGCGGCGAAAATCAGGCTGCCCGCCATCGCCAGTTCCAGGCCGCCGCCCAGGCACTGGCCCCTGACGGCGACCAGAACCGGCACCGGCCATTCGAGCATGACAAGCAGGAGTGCATGCAGGCCGGCGAGCATCGCCGCGCAGCGTTCGGCCAGATGCTCCTCGACGCTGGCGCCGAAGGAGAAATGCGGTCCTTCGGCATCCAGCAGGACTGCCAGTATTCCGGCATTGCCGCGGTGCGCGTCGAGCGCGCCGTGCAGCGCCGCGATCATCGCCGCATCGACGATATTCGCCTTGGGTCGCGCAAGGCGCAGCCGCAGCAGCGCGCCGTCGCGCTCGATCCAGACTTTCAGCGGCCCGACGTTCACTGGCCCGACGTCTTGTGGTAACGCTGCAGCCACGATATCAGGCCTTGTGCTTGTTCTTCGGCATGATCGCGTCGTGCAGGGCCTCACCCCAGCCCTCGCCGCGCGCGAGCCTCTGGCGCAGGCCGATGAAGTCGACCTCGCGATCGTCCTTCGTGCCTTCGTTGAAGGCGACGAATCCGGCGCGTGCCTCGGTCATCATGTTGAGCGCGAGCCAGGCGCGCGAATTTTCCTTGTTCGCGTTCCAGGCGACGAGTTTCGGTTTGCGCAGTTCCTCGACGGTCTTGGTGGTGCAGTCGGGGAAGGTGAGCAGCATCTTCGCGCACAGCTCCTCGACCTTCGCGTCCAGCAGCGATAGATCGATCTTGCCGCTTGCCATCAGCGCCTTGGCTTGCTTCGCGGCATCGCCGGTCTTGAAGTCGCCGAATATCAGCCGGCCGAATTCGTCGGTCATTTGTTTCGTTTCCACCATCGGATTGGCGACGAACTTGCCATCCACCTTCAATGCCGGCGCGACGTCGGTGATCACGCCCATGTAATAGGCCTTGTGCGCCGAGAACGGCTCGCACAGCACGCAGGCGGCCATGGAGCGTTCGGCGCCTATCATTACCGGAAGAAAGTCGGTGGCGCCGCCGATCGGCGATGAGCCGTGTTTGGGGCCTGCCTGGCCGAATCGCGCCAAGTCCTGGGCAATCGTGAAGTCGCAGGCCATGCCGATTTCCTGACCGCCGCCGATGCGCATGCCGTTGACGCGGCAGATCACCGGTTTGTCGCAGGTGAGTATCGTGGTCACCATATCGTTGAACAGGCGCATGTACTTTCGGTATTCCTGCGGATGGCCGGCGTAATACTCGGCGTATTCCTTGGTGTTGCCGCCGGTGCAAAAAGCCTTGTCGCCGGCACCGGTGAATACGACGCAGTTGACATCGCTCGCGTTCGAAGCCGCACGAAAGGCGAGGATCACCCCTTTCACCATGTCGGTGGTGTAGGAGTTGAACTGTCCGGGGTTGTCGAGCCAGATCCAGGCGTTGAACAGGCCGGGCACGATCTTGCCGTCGGGCGTCTGCGCCGGGCGCTTTTCGTAGCGCACGCCGGGGCGCGAGAAATCGTCGACGAGCTCGTGATTCTTGAATTCCCGGGATGGGCTTGCATTCATGGTCGAATCTCCTTTGACGGTTATTTCAGAATAAAATCTTGCAGGGCGCGCACAGCGTCACGGAACCAGGACCGCGCGGCGCTTGATGTCCCGGTGGTGCGTTCCCTCGAATACGCGATTGATATCGGCGAGCGGGTGGACTTCGACGAACGGTTTCACTCTTACCTTGCCCGCGAGCACCAACTCCAGCGCGGCCGGATAGTGCTCCGGCGTGCAACCCCAGTTGCCTATGGCGCGCGCATCGAAAGCCATCAGGTTGGACAGGCGCACCTCCACTTTATCCATGGTGAAGCCGACTACGCAAAGTGTCGCTCCATATACCAGCAGTCCGTAGGCGGTAAGCTGGCCGGATGCCGTACCGGAGCACTCAAAAATGAACCACTCGGTCGCGCCCAGCCCGTTTTCCTTGGCGAATTTCGATATCGTGCCCTTCAGCCCCTTGGCGTCGAGTTCGCGCGCATTGAGCGTGAGGGCAGCGCCGTGCTCGGAGATGGCGGAGAGCTTGGCCGGATCGACGTCGATGGCGACCACTTTCGCGCCGAAGGCGTTCGCCACCTGCACGCAGTAGCCGCCGACGCCACCGGTGCCGATGACGATGGCGAGGCTCCCGGGAGTGACGCCGGCACGGTGCACCGCCTGATAGGGCGTCGTCACCGCGTCCGCAACGACCGAGACTTCGGCCAACGAAAGATCAACTGCGGCCAGGCGCTTTTCATCAGCAGCGCAGAGTCCGCGCGCGGGAACGGCAATATGGCTCGCAAATCCGCCCTGGATGTCGTTGCCCGGCATCTTCTGACTGCGGCAGATGGCGGCGCGGCCGCGCTTGCACAGCTCGCATTCACCGCAGGGGATGACCGCGGGCACGATCACCGACTTGCCGCCCCAGCTTTCTGCGCCGCTGCCGGTGGCGACGACGCGTCCGCTGATCTCGTGTCCCAGCGTCAGGGGCAGGGCGTGATTGGTGCGTACGCCGTCGTAAAAATAACCGAGATCCGTGTGGCAGACGCCGCAGCCGGCGACCTCGACCACCACTTCGCCGGCCTGCGGCGGAAAGGGATTGAACGGGGAATCGACCATGGCCACGTTGGGCGCGGTCATCATCCAGCGGTGTGCTTCGGTGCTCATGCTTTCTGCCTCCAGAGTTTTGCGTGCCGCTTTGCAGTTTGGACCGGCGGTCTGCCGGTGGTTTGGGTTTTTTGTATCAATTTACGTATTATGGTACTAGAATACGTATTTCGAAGTCAAGCGTAAAAGTCAAGCGCAAACTTCCCGCGGTTCAGGCAAGATTCCCACTCCTGCTCCAGGTGTCATGCAGGACATCGATCGCTCTTCATGATTGCCGAAAAAGGGGAATGAATTATATGTTTTGTCACTTCGTTATGCCGAACCTGAGCGCCGTATGGCCCGACCGACGCCGGCGCCCGGAAGCCTGTCTGCAGTGCCAAGTATCAAGTGACCGCAATCGGCGGCAAGGGGCTTCGATATGAACCTCGAGCTGGGCGGCAAGACGGCGCTGGTGACCGGCGGATCGCGCGGCATTGGAAGCGCAATCGCAGCCGCGCTCGCGGCAGAAGGCTGCAATCTGCATCTAGCGAGCCGCAGCCGCGAGGACCTGGAGCGCGCCCGCGACGAAATCATCCGCGATCATGGGGTGGCGGTGACGGTGCACGCGCTCGACCTTGCCGACGGCGACGCGGTGAGACGCCTTGCACTAGCGACGGCGACGGTCGATATTCTCGTCAACAACGCCGGCGCGATCCCGGGAGGGCGCGTCGATCAGATCGACAACGCGACCTGGAAGAAGGCCTGGGACCTCAAGGTGTTCGGGACCATCGGCATGTGCCGCGAAATGCTGGCGTCGATGCAGCAGCGCAAATACGGAGTCATCGTCAATGTCATCGGGCTTGCCGGCGAGCGGCCGATCGCCGAATACATCGCCGGCAGCGGCGCCAATGCCGCGTTGATGGCGATGACGCGCGCCTGGGGTGCAGCCAGCGTAGATCATGGCGTGCGCGTGCTTGGCGTCAATCCCGGGCTGGTCGCGACCGACCGCATGGTGCAGCTGCTGCGCGCCAAGGCCGCGACGACGCTGGGAGACAGCGAACGCTGGGGTGAGTTCGTGCACGCCTATCCCTTTGGCCGGCCCGCGCATGCGAGCGAAGTCGCCGACGTGGTGTGCTTTCTCGCCTCGGCGCGCGCGGCCTATATCAGCGGCACGATCGTCACCATCGACGGCGGCACCGGCGCGCGCGGCGCAATCTTCTAACAAGCCACTGCAACGTTGTCTAATTAGCTGCCGACGGAAACTTCGGCGGGCGCTTTTCGCGCACCGACGCTATGCCTTCGGCGGCGTCCTTGCCCATGAAACACAGCATCTCCATCGCCAGAGAACTCTCGAAGATCGGGCGTGCCATGTGCATCCAGCCGTTGAGCGAGCGTTTGGTCAAGCGTATCGCCTGCTGACTGCCGGAGGCGAGCTTGTCGGCCACCGCCATCGCCTTCTCCATCAGCTCGGCACGCGGAACGCACAGGCTGACCAGACCGATGCGCTCGGCCTCTTTGCCGTTGACGAACTCGGCGGTCATCAGATAGTACTTGGCCTTTGCCATGCCGCACAGCAGCGGCCAGATGATCGCCGCGTGGTCGCCGGCGGCGACGCCAATCTTGACGTGCCCGTCGGTGATCTTCGCTTCCTCGGCCATGATGCTGATATCGGCGAGAAACGCCACGGCCAGTCCGGCGCCGACGGCCACGCCGTTGATCGCGGAGATGATGGGTTTTTCGCAGGCCATCATGTTGTAGACGATGTCGGACGCTTCGTTCATCGTGTTGGCGAGCTCCTTCGGATTGCCGGCCATGTTGCCCGCCCACTCCAGATCTCCGCCGGCGGAGAAGGCACGGTCGCCGGCGCCGGTAATGACCGCCACCTTGGTCTTGGAATCGTCGTGGACGACACCCCAGACCTTGGTCAGTTCCCAATGCAGCCGGGCATTGGTGGCGTTCATCACCTCCGGCCGGTTGATGGTGATCAACAGCACGCCGTTGGGTTTGGCATCGAATTTCAGGTACTGGAAGTCGGCATAGTTCATCGTCATCTCCTTGTTGGTAAGTGGAATGTGAATCCGGGGAAGCCTGCTGGCGTCGGTTCTGTGCGCCCATCGATCGGCACCCGGGCACCGTGTTCGGCGGCAACGGCGCCGCACTTTGCCGCGAGCGCCGCGTTGCCGGCATTGCGCATGCGCATCGGCTCTAGAGCGCCGGCCAGATACCGCCGGTAACCGGAAGTATGGCACCGGTAATGAACGCCGCATCGTCGCTAGTCAGGAACGCAACCGCAGCGGCGATATCCTCGGGCTTGCCCAGACGGCGCAGGGGCGTGCGCTCAAGGTAGTGTTGCACCATGTCTTTGTCGATGCGATCGAGCACCGAGGTTGCGATCAGGCCGGGCGCAATGCAGTTGACGGTGATATCGGGGGCGAGCTCCAGCGCCAGCGAGCGCGTGAGTGAAGCCACTGCCGCTTTTGCCGCGCCATACTCCGGTTGAAACGCGTCGCCGGCGTAAGTCACGGACGAGATGTTAACGATCCGGCCGTAGCGCCGCGCCAGCATTCCCTGGCCAATCCGACGCACCAGGTGAAAGATTCCCTTGAGGTTGATCTCGAACGTTTCGTTCCATCGTTCTTCGCTCATGGTCAGGATAGGTACCGCGAGTTCGGCGCTGCGGATGCCGCCCACCACATTGACCAAGATATCGATTGCCTGAAAGCGCGCCGTGGCGGCGGCGAGAAGTTCATCCACCTCCGCGGGTACCAGGACACTGGCGCGCTGCGCCACGACGGCCGTCGCGGGAAATTCCTTTGCCATCCTCTCGACCGTGCCTTTCAGCCTATTGGCGGAGATGTCGGTGAGGACGAGGTCGGCACCTTCGGCAGCAAGCCGGCTCGCAATCGTTGCGCCCATCGGCCCGCCGGCACCACTGACCAACGCGGTTCTTCCCTTGAATCTCATCCTTACTTCCTCCTCCTCACATCGCCCCCTATTGCTACTTGAGGCGGCTTACAAAACGAACGGACGCGTCCACCCGCGCTCTCCCGCGAGTCATGCCGCTGCAAAAAGATCTATGTTGAACTCATCGATTGAATTACCGTGGCAAAACCGAGTTCCGCTATAATACCGCGACGGCTGAATCGTCGTTCAATTTGAAACAGTTCGCGGTTTTTTGCAAGCATGTGCGACGACAGCGGGCTTTCATAGCAAGCACTGGCTAAGGAGATGGCCGAGGTCGTGCGTTGAAGCTGTCGTGCGCAAGAAGAAGCGAGGGGGTGGCAATGGAATGCCTGAACGAAATGCTGACGCGGACGGTCCGAATATTCGGCGACAAGCCGTTCCTCATCGCCGATGCCGAGACTGTCACTTACGCCGAATTGGATCGAAGGGCGGCGCGGCTTGCCAATGTGCTGGCTTCCCTCGGGGTCAAGAAGGGCGATCCCGTCGGACTCTACCTGCCAAGCAACCCCTTGCTGGTCGCAGCCTATTGGGCTTGCCAGAAATTGGGCGCGATTTCGACGCCGATGAGCGTGATGTACCGCGACACCGAAATCCTCGGGATCATCCGGCGCACGGACATGTCCGTCATCATCACCGATCAAACGACCTTTCCCTACGCCAAGGCGGCGCAAGCGGAGGTCAGCAGCCTGAAACATATTTTGCTCAGCGGCGGCGCTCTGGAAGGCGGCACTGCGCTCGAGCCTTTGCTGGCGGCGGCCTCGGAGCGGTTCGACAACGTCCAGTGCGAGCCCGGCGATATTGCAAACCTGTTTTTCACCTCGGGGACCACGGGTCTTCCCAAAGGGGCGATGCAGACCCAGCTCAGCCAGTATTCGACGCTTAAGGACATGACGGTCTACAACCGCTTTCGTTACGGGGCCGAAGTGTTTCTCGATGTCCTGCCGGTATTCAATAACTTCGGCGCAACGTGCAAGATGAACCTGTGCATTTTTTCCGGCGCCACCATGGTGATGCATGAGCGCTGGGACACGCACCGGGTGCTCGACGCGATCAAGCACTACAAGGTGAGCTTTCTCGCCGGCACGCCGACCATGTTCGTCTATCTGCGCAATGAGTTCGATCCAAAACGGGACGATTTGTCGTCGCTGCGCTTGGCAGTGACCGGCGGCGCTCCGGTGCCGACCGAAATTCTCCGCGAGTTCGAGGAATCGTTCGGGGTTCGCCTGGCGCAGATTTACGGTGCGACCGAGACCACGGGCTACAACACAGGTGAACCGCTAGTAGGGGTGCGCCGCCTCGGTTCCGCGGGGATGGCGATCGGCAGCTCGAGCATAGAAATCGTCGACGACGACGGCAATCCGGTTGCGGTCGGGGAGCGGGGCGAAATCAGGATCAGCGGCGACTGCGTGGGCAAGGGTTATTGGCGCGATCCGGAGACGACGGCGAGAACATTTACGCCAAAGGGGTGGCTGAGCGGAGATATCGGCTACGTCGACGCGGAAGGCTATCTATACATCGTCGATCGCAAGAAGGATTTGATCATCTCCGGCGGCTACAACATCTATCCGCTGGAAGTGGAAAACTTGCTCTACAAGCATCCGAAGGTCGCCGTGTGCGCACTGGTCGGCGTGGCCGATGCAGTCAAAGGGGAGATCCCGGCAGCGGTAGTCGTGGCCAAAGAGGGTTGCCAACTTGCAGCCGCTGAGATTATCGACTACTGCCGCCAGCACATCGCCGCCTACAAGGCGCCGCGGCAGGTGTATTTTATCGACGCCATGCCCCAGGGACCATCCGGAAAGATTCTGAAGCGCGAATTGCGCGTCTGGATCAAGGACGGCCGCCTGCGGCCTGCAGCGCGCTGATGTCATCGCCGATGCCGGCAGCGGCAAGCTTCAAGTCCGCCGTCGAAAATGCTAATCTGCGCACGGCATCTGCCTGCCGCGGTGAAGCGTTCCAACTGTTTTTATCGAGAGTAAAACATAGGAGAAGACAATGATGCGAAACTTCAGAAACGCTTTGCTGGTGGCCATCGGCGCGCTGGCGTTCGGCGCGGCGCCAGGCGCGAATGCGCAGGAAACGCTCAAGCTCGGGATTTCGGCGCCCATGTCCGGTGCCGCGGCGGTATGGGGTCTGGGAATGGAGTGGATATCGAAACAGGCGGCGCAGTCGATCAACGACGCGGGTGGCGTCAAGGTTGGCGGCAAGACCTACAAATTCGAGGTCGTGGCCTACGACAATAAGTACAACGCGGCCGAAGGCACTAAAGTGGCGCAGACCTTGCTTAACCGCGATGACTGCCGCTACATCATCGGCGGCATCGGCACCGCGCCGGTCCAGGCTATGCAGTCGCTGTCCGAGCGCAAGGGGGCGATCATGTTTACTACGGCCTGGGGGATGAGCATCAAGGGGCCGAAGTTTCCCCTTACGTTTACCCAGATCAACACGCCGTACGAGGTGATCCCGCCGCTTTATTCCTACATCAAAAAGCACAATCCGAGCATCAAGACCGTGGCCATCTTGAATCCCAACGATGCTACCGGCAAAGAGACGGAAGCGGTGTCGCGCAAGATCTGGGAGTCGATCGGGGTGAAGGTTCTGTCGAGCGACTGGTACGAGCGCGGAACCACCGAGTTTCAGTCGATCGCGGCCAAAATGGTCGGCCAGAAACCCGACGTCATCGATCTGGGCGTGGCGCCCCCCGGGGACAGCGGCGTCATTTTCAAGGAATACAAAGTCCTGGGCTGGAATGGAGTGAAGGTGGTACCGGCTGGCACCAGCGCCGAGTCCATGATGAAAATCGGTGGCGACGCGGTCGAAGGCGTGTACATGGGACTTTCTGCGGATTTCGATGGGGCCCAGGCGACCCCGGTTCAGCGCAAGCTGAACGTAGGCATGAAGGCTGCGGTGGGTGAGCCGATCAACGTCATTCAGATCGGCGGCTACGATGCGGTCATGGCGCTGAAGGCCGCCATGGAAGCGGCCAACAGCGTCGAGCCCAAAGCGATCGCGGCAGTACTGCCGAATATCGTGTTCGACACTTCCTATGGCAAGACCGCCTTCGGCGGCAAGGACAGCTACGGTTCGGCGCAACACATGCTGGTGCCGGCCATCGTGTCGCAGGTGAAGGGCGGCAAACTGGTCGAACTCGAGCGCTTGATACCGGAAGAACTCACCAAGCGCCTGGCTGCCGCGAAAAAATAGCAAGAACAGCAGTCAGCAATACGATCCGCGGAGCACCGGACGATGGATATCTATGTTCAGCTACTGGTCAATAGCCTGCAAATCGGCGCAGTCTATGTCCTGTTCTCGCTGGGCTTGACGCTGATCTTCGGCGTGATGCGGATCGTGAATTTCGCCCACGGCGAGTTTTTTTCGCTGGCGGCGCTGTTGATCGCGGTTGCCGTGCCCTGGCTGGTCGATTTCGGGGCGCCGTTGCCGCTCGCCTACGGACTTGCCTTTGTCGGCGGCTTGTGCGGCGTCATGATCCTGGGGCGAATTCTCTACGAGTTCGCCTTCCGCCGCTTCCAGCGCGACATGATAGGTTCGTTCGTCCTGTCCGTCGGGCTGGCGCTACTGATGCAGGGCCTGTTCATCGAGATTTTTACCGGTGCTTCGCGCAAGCTGCCAACGCTGATCGACGGCACTGTGAGAATCCTGGGTGGCGCGCTCACCACGCAACGCCTCGTACTTTGCGTGATCGCGCTGCTGGTGGCAGTGGCGATGTACTGGGCTATCGCGTCGACGCGGCTGGGCAAGGCGTTGCGTGCGGTGTCGGAGGATCATGAGGCGGCGATGCTGCAAGGCATCCCTTATCGGCGCATCGCGATGACCGGCTTCCTGCTCGGCACTTTGCTCGCAGCGGTCGCCGGCGCCTTGCTCGCGCCGGTCGTGGTGATCGGTCCCGTCATCGGCAGCGCCTACCTGATCAAGGGATTCATCGCCGTAGTCATAGGTGGCTTGGGCAGCATACCCGGCGCGATCATAGGCAGCATTCTGATTGCGGTCATCGAAAGCGTCGGCGGCTACTATTTCGATCCGTCTCTGGCAACGATTGCAATGTTTGTCATAGTGATGGTGGTATTGCTGGTTCGCCCCGCGGGAATCATGGGTAATGGTTAGCCGATCCCAAGCCGTGGTTGCTGCAGCGGGCGTTTGTGCACTGGCCGGCAGTTTTTTCAGCAAGGGCGATTTCGCTTCCAGCCTGATTATTTGGGTCGCAGTCAATGTGCTGATGACGGCAAGCTTCCGCTTTGTGCTGCTGATCGGGGAACTCAATTTCGCCATGGCCGGCTTCGTCGGCATCGGGGCCTACGCCGCGGGCATGGCCACGACCATGTACAAGCTGCCGTTCGCGCTTTCTCTGCTGCTTGGCGCAGCCGCGGCCGGTCTGATCAGCCTCGTTGTCGGTTTTGTGACGCTGCGGGCGAAAGGACCTTATTTTCTGCTGATCAGCTTCGCCTTCACCGAAGTACTGCGCCTGATCTATACCCGGATGGATGTGATCGGAGGCAATTCCGGCATGATCGGCATTTTTCCGCCGGCCTATCTCGCGCGTTTCTACCCCACGCTGGTCGTGTTCATCACCATCGTCTTCCTGTTCGTACTGTATCGATTGGAGCGTTCCGCCTTCGGCAAGATCTTGGTTGCGATTCGCAACAACGACGAACTGGTGCAGACCGTGGGCATCGATGTGCATATGACCAAGGTCTGGTGCCTGGGGATTGCCTCTTTCGTCACCGGCGTCTGCGGCGCGCTTCTCGCCCACGCCAACAATGTCATCAGTCCGGGCGATTTCAGTTTTCTCGTGGCGGTATATACCCTGGCCTACCTCAAGGTCGGCGGTGAATCGCACATCCTGGGTGCCGTTCTGGGTGCGATCGTGCTCACGCTACTTGCCCAGTATGCGCTCGGCTTTGGCGCCTACGAGCACATCTTCTATGGCGCGGCAATCGTGATCGGCGTGCTGGTGCTGCCGGATGGTCTGTACGGTTTGTTGCAGCGTATGCTGCCGGGTTTGCGCAGGCCGGCAAGTCCAGGGAACTGAGCCCGATCATGGAACCCGAAATCCTGCTTAAAGTTGAAGGCGTGTCCCGGCACTTTGGCGGCCTTGCCGCGGTGTCGGACCTGAATTTCGAGGTCAGGCGGGGCGAAATTCTTGGGTTGATCGGTCCCAATGGGGCCGGCAAGAGCACGACCTTCAATGTCATCAGCGGGTTCTACAAACCGACGCGGGGGAGGCTACATTTCGCGGGGGAGGATATCACCGGTCGCAATCCGGCGCAGATCAGCCGCAGAGGACTGGTCCGCACTTTCCAGCACGGCAGCCTGCTGCGGGAAATGACTGTGTACGACAACATACTCGTTGCCACCATCAGCCTGTTTCGTGCGCGGCTCGAGCGCGACCGTAGGGTTATGGAAACCGCGGAAATGTTGCGCCTGTCGGACCACCTGAACGAGATTGCCGGGAACCTGCCGCACGGCTTGCAGCGCATGGTGAGCATCGCCATTGCTTTTGCCAGACGTTCCAAACTGCTGTGTCTGGACGAGCCGTTGACCGGCCTCAATCAAATTGAAGTGGCGAGCGCGCTCGCCATCTTCCGCCGTATTCGGGACGAGTTTGGCTGCACGATCTTGTTGGTTGAGCACAACATGAAGGCGGTAATGGAAATTTGCGACAGAATCGTCGTCCTCGACCATGGCGAATTTCTCGCCGAAGGCAAACCATCAGAGATCAGTAAGAACGAGGCCGTGATCTCCGCCTATTTGGGGAAACGCAAATGAGCGATCGTCCCGCTCTCGAGGTCGACAGCCTGAAGGTCAACTATGGCATCGTCCCCGCGGTCGACGATGTCAGTTTCGTGATCGAGCATGGCTCGATCACGACCATCGTCGGCTCGAACGGTGCCGGCAAATCCACCATCATGAAAGCGTTGACCGGATTGGTGAGACCGGCAGGTGGCCGCATTCTCATGTTCGGCGAGGACATCACCGGCATCGAGGCGGACAATTTGGTCGCGCGCGGCTTGTCGCTGGTGCCGGAAGGGCGGCGCCTGTTCGCCACCATGAGCGTCGGCGAAAATCTGGAGATCGGCGCCTACCGGCGCAACGACGCCGTTGCCGTGGCGCGCGATCTTGAGCGCGTGCTCGAATACTTTCCGGCGCTGCGCAGCCGCCTGAAGGTTGCCGCCGGCAGCCTAAGCGGCGGTCAACAGCAAATGGTTGCGGTGGCGCGTGCTTTGATGGCCGCACCGCGCCTGCTTCTGCTCGACGAGCCGAGCATCGGCCTGGCGCCGGCGATCGTCGATACCATTGCCGAGATTATCCAGACCATCGCGCGCAGCGGCGTCGATATATTGTTGGTGGAACAGAACGCGGAAATGGCGCTGGACATTGCGGATCAGGCCTTCATCATCGAGCGCGGCAGGATCGTTATGCACGGCGCGGCGAGCGCGCTCGCCCGCAGCGAAGAGGTGCGCCGAGCCTACCTCGGCCTTTAGGCTGCGGCATACTGACTGGCGTCGGGAACCCTTGCGTTGCTGTTTCGGCCGAGCGCATCGCGACGTGGCACGGCGCGGACCCAGTCGTGCGCAGAGGCGCAGGCGACATTCGGCTTGACTTCATTGAGTTCAATTAAGTATTATGGTACTAGAATACCTATTTACCAGCTGAACCCATATGCGCCGGTTCAGGCAAGATCTGCTTTCCTGCGCAACTCGTCCGCCAACACGGAGGTCGCCTGTATATGCCAAAGATCATGGAAACGACTCGGGAAAGCATTTCAATAGCGATCACCGGCAGCGGCGGCGCCGGGGTCATGACCGCCGGCAATTTGCTGCTCGAAGTCGCAGCGCAGGCCGGTTGGTACGGCCTGATGGTGCGCTCCAGCGGACCGCAGATCCGCGGCGGCGAGGCGGCGGCGCTGCTGCGCTTTTCACGCACGCCGGTCGAATGCCTGGGCGATCGATTCGACGTTCTGATCGGTATCGACTGGCAGAACATCCATCGCTTTGCCGACGAGATCCCGCTCGACGCCGCGAGCGTGATGATAGGCGATCCCGAGCAGAGCGAACCGCCCGAGGTATTCGTCAATCGCGGCGCGCGCTACACGCCGTTGCCGTTCAAGCAGATGGCCAAGGCCCTGCCCGGAAGTTGGCCGAACATGATCGCCCTCGGCTTGGCCGCCAGTTTGGCGGGCTTGCCCGCAGACTCGGTTAAGGCCGTATTGCAGAAATCACTGAAGAAAGGCGGCGGCGAGAAGATGGCCGCCAATATTGCGGCGGCGGAAGCCGGATACGCGTTCGCCGCGAACGTGTCGGCGGTGCCGCAGCTCGCCGCAAGCGTTGCGCCTGGCGCCGGCCAGAAATCCGCAGCTGCGGGCCGGGGATCGCGCTGGCTGATTACCGGCAACCAAGCCGCAGGCTACGGCGCGGTGCGCGGCGGCGTGCGCTTTTGCGCCGCCTATCCGATCACGCCGGCAACCGAGGTGCTCGAATGGCTGGCGCCGGCGCTGCCGAAAATCGGCGGCACGCTGGTGCAGGCCGAGGACGAACTGGCTTCGATCAACATGATCATCGGCGCTTCCTACGGCGGCGTGCCCGCGGTGACCGCCACCGCCGGTCCGGGTCTGTCGCTGATGATCGAGGCCATCGGCCTCGCCGTCGCGGCCGAGGTGCCGATCGTGGTCATCGACGTGATGCGCGGCGGGCCTTCGACCGGCATCCCGGCAAAAAGCGAACAAAGCGACGTCAACATCGCGGTCAACGGTTTGCACGGCGATGCACCGCGCATCGTCGTTGCGCCGAACTCGATCGCCGATTGCGTCGCGGCGACGCAGTGGGCGGTGTACCTGGCCGAGGCGATGCAGTCCCCGGCAATCGTGCTCTCCGATCAGTATTTCGGCCAGACGCGCGCAGTGGTGGACCCGCCCGACGATATCGGCCTCGCCACCGAGCGGCTGAAGCCCGCAGCGGCGGCCGAAGGCTACAAGCGCTACGCCATAACCGAGTCGGGAATCTCGCCGATGGCGATTCCCGGCAATCCCGGCACTGCCTACACGGCGGACGGACTGGAGCATAACGAGCGCGGCCTGCCTTCGAGCCAGTCGGGCGACCACATCCGCCAACTCGACAAGCGCGCCAAGAAGCTCGAGCAATTCGATTACGGCGCGCGCTGGGCCGACATCGAGGGCGAGGGCGAACTCGCAGTGGTCACCTTCGGTTCCTGCACCGGTGCGGCACGCGAAGCGCTCGCGCGCGCCGCGGCCGGGGGGATCAAGGGTCGGCTGGTGTCCCTGCGTCTGCTCAGTCCGTCGCGACCCGAGCACATGGCGTCCGCGCTCGCCGGCGCGAAGCGGGTGCTGGTGGTGGAGCAGAACCATAGCGGACAGTTGTACCGCTACCTGCGCGCGGAGTACGATCTGCCGGGCAAGGTGAAGAGCTTCCGCCACCCCGGGCCGCTGGCGATGCGCCCCGACGAAATTCACCAACAAATCACCGAATGGAGCCGCTCATGAATTCGCCAGCCGTTGTCGCGCCGATCACGGCGCACGCATTCAAGTCCGATTACAAGCCGATCTGGTGCCCCGGTTGCGGCGACTATTCGGTGCTGTCCTCGTTTACCAAGGCGTTCGCCAAGCTCGATCTGCGGCCGGAGAACGTCGCCGTCGTATCGGGCATCGGCTGCTCCTCGCGCATTCCCGCCTATACCACCTGCTACGGCTTTCACGGCGTGCACGGGCGTTCGCTCGCCGCAGCGGCCGGACTGAAACTCGCGCGCCCCGACCTCACCGTAGTCGTGGCGAGCGGTGACGGCGACGGCTACTCGATCGGCGGCAACCACTTTCTGCATGCCTGCAGGCGCAACGTCGACCTGACCTACGTCGTCATGGACAACCATGTGTACGGCATGACCAAGGGCCAGCCGTCGCCGACCACCGAGCCGGACTGGGATTCGAAACTCTCCCCAGGCGGCACCGGCCTGCGCACCTTCAATCCGCTGGTGATCGCGCTTGCCGCAGGCGCCAATTTCGTGGCGCGCGCGTTCGCAGGCGATCCCAACGGCACCGCCGACATCATCGCCGAAGCGATCCGCACACCGGGATTCTCGTTCGTCGAAATTCTCAGCCCCTGCATCACGTTCCGCCCGGAACAGCGCGAATGGAAGCAGATGGTGAGGACGGCGTCGGTTCCCGCCACCGACGATGCGGCGCGCGCGGCGCGGCGCCTCATGACCGACGACGGCATGAACATCGGGGTGCTGTACCAAGGCGAGCGCAAGCCCTATCAGCCGCCGGTCGGCAAGGGAAAGAAACGCCCGATCGATCTGGAAGCGGAGTTCGCACTATGAGCACCAAAAAAAGCACGAAGAAAGTCGCGAACACGGCCGCCGCAAGGGGCACCAAGATAAGTGCCAAGAAGACCAAGACCAAGGTCGTCATCGCGCCGAAGCGCGCCAAGGCGCCAAAACGCGCCCTCGCCAAGGCTGCGCCTAAACGCGCGGTCGCCAAAGCCGCGCCCAAACGCACCGCCCCGAAAGCGGCGGCGAGGAAAGCGCCGATCGCCAACGCCTCAGAATTCATGGTGCATGCCTATGCAATGGAGGCGGAAGCGGCGGAACGCTATGCCGAGTTCGCCGATTCGATGGAGGTACACAACAATCTCGAAGTGGCCGAGTTGTTCCGCAAGCTGTCGCGCATCGAGCAGCGGCATGCCGACCAGATTCTGGAGCAGATGGGCTGGAAGCAATCGCCGGTGTCGTCCGCGGACTATCGCTGGGAAGGAATCGAAGGGCCGGAGACCGCGGATCCCACCGAGCTGCACTACCTGATGCAGCCCTATCATGCGTTGCAGATCGCGCTGATCAACGAAAAGCGCGCGCGCGACTTTTTCGCGCATCTGGCCAAAGCGACGACCAACGCCGGAGTGCGCAAAGGGGCGCTGGAGATGCGAGAAGAGGAGGCCGAACACGTGCGCCTGATCGAAGGCTGGCTGCAGCGCACCCCCAAGCCGGACCCCAACTGGGAAGCGGATCAGGATCCGCCGGTGCTGTCCGATTGAGGAACTAGTCGAATCCGCGACCTGGAGGTCGCTCGTACGAGTGTGCAGCGGTCTTCGTTGGAGCGGTGTCCGCACCGCGATTGTCAGTTTTCACGGGATCCAAAAGGGGAAAAACATGGAAGTATTGTTACCGCAAGGATGGGCGCCATCGATAGGCTACGCCAATGGCATCGCTGTCGCGCCCGGGCGCATTGTGTTCATCGCCGGCCAGGTGGGCTGGGATGCGCAGCAGAAATTTCACTCCACCGAAGTTGCGCCGCAATTCGACCAGGCGTTGCAGAACGTGCTGGCGGTGCTGGCCGAGGCCGGCGGCCGCCCCGAGCACATCTGCCGCATCACCGCGTTCTGCTGCGACAAACCGGCCTATCTCGCCGCGCGGCCGCAGCTGGGCGCGATCTGGAAGCGCCTGATGGGACGGCATTACCCGTGCATGAGCATGATTTTCGTCTCCGACTTGCTCGACAGTCCGGGCAAGATCGAGCTCGAAGCCACTGCGGTGGTGCCAGTAACCTAAAGCGAACGCTGTCGGCGTTGCCGGTGTAATTTGCCGCCGGCGCTGCGTCGCTGCGGCTGGCGCGGAATGCCGGTTTGGGATAATCTGGTCCAAGCCAAGACGGACGCATACCGTCGGCGAATCCGCTTTCGACCCATGGAGGACACCGTGCAAAATCTGGCGCGCCGAATCGCACTACTTGTCGTACTCGCCCTGGGCGCCGTACCGCTCGCGGCGTCGGCGCAATATCCGAACAAACCGATACGCATGGTGCTGCAGTTTCCGGCCGGCGGCATCGCCGATGCGGTGGCGCGCATCGTCGCGCAGCCGCTGTCGCAAGCGCTGGGGCAGCCGGTGATCGTCGAAAACCGCCCCGGCGCCGACGGCGCGATCGCCGGGGAAACGGTGATGAAGGCGGCGCCCGACGGCTATACGCTGCTGCTCGCGACCAACAGCACGCTGTCGGCAGTGCCGACGCTGAGGAAGAATCCGCCCTACGACCCGGTCACCGACTTCGCGCCGATTTCGATGGTCGGGCGTTTCAGTTTCTTTGTCTTCACCCATCCCGGCGTGCCCGCGAATACCCTCGCCGAGTTCGTGAATTATGCGCGCGGCAATCCCGGCAAACTCAACTACGGCACCGGCAATACCACCAGCATCCTCGCCACCGCGCAATTCAAGTCGCTGGCCGGCATCGACATGGTGCAGGTGCCATACAAAGGCGATGCGCCGGCCACCACCGACCTCCTCGGTGGGCGCGTCGATGTGGTGATCGCCAGCACGGTGCCGGGCCTGGCGCTGGCGAAGGAAGGTAAGCTGCGCGCGCTGGCGACCCTGCTCGCGCGCCGCAGTTCGCATCTGCCCGACGTGCCGACCATGGCCGAAGCCGGCTACCCCAAGTATTCGGTAAGTTCGTGGGCTGGAATCTTCGGACCGGCGAAGCTGCCGCGCCCGATAGTCGAGCGCCTGACGCGCGAGATCAATGCGATTCTGCAGCGGCCGGAAGTCAAGGAGCAGCTTGATCGCCAGGCGTTCGAGGGCGAGGCTTCGACCCCCGAGGAACTGGGCGCGTTCGTCAAGGAACAGCTGGACGTCTGGCGGCGCGCAGTGCGCGAGGCCGGAATCCCGCAGGAGTAGATTTGCGTTCGGGGTATTCGCGGGACACCTGCGCCGGTTTTATCCGTTAACCGGCGCCTCCTCGCTTGCCGCGATCCGCGACTTGCCACGCGCGGGCGCGCAGGCTACCCTCGCCCCGTGATCCCGATCCGCCGTTCGCATCGATGCTGGTGCTAAACAAACTGAGCAAGACCTACGAGGGCGCGCGCAGCCGCAGCGTGCTGCGCGACGTGGACCTCGCGCTCGCCGCGGGCGAGTACATCGCCGTCATGGGCGAATCGGGCATAGGCAAATCGACGCTGCTCAACCTGATCGCAGGACTGGACCAGCCCGATGCCGGCAGCATCCGCTTCGACGGCATCGACCTTGCCGGATTGAGCGATGATGCGCTGACCAAGCTGCGCCGCGCGCGCATGGGGTTCGTGTTTCAGGCCTTCCACATTCTGCCTTACCTGTCGCTCGCGCAGAACGTGGCGCTGCCCTTGATCCTCAATCGCGTTGCGGAGGACGAAGCGGCGGCGCGCGCGCGCGCCATGCTCGCGGCGGTGGGCATCGAAGGACGCGAGGCGAGCATGCCGCGCGAGCTCTCGGGAGGAGAACTGCAGCGCGTGGCGATTGCGCGCGCGCTGGTGCATCAGCCAAAATTGTTGCTCGCCGACGAACCGACCGGCAATCTCGATCCGGACAGCGCGGCGCAAGTTCTGGCCTTGCTGCGCGAACAGGTCAAAACCCGGCACGCGGCCTGCATCCTGGTCACGCATTCGCAGGCAGCGGCGGCGACGGCGGACCGGATCGTCGTTCTTACCGCGCAGGGATTGCGGGAGGCCGGCTGATGCCGGCGCCGACTTGCTGAATCTGTCGCCCGTCACCTTGTTTCTCGCGCCGCTCGCGCAGCACCAGGGCAGGCTCGCGGTCTCGGTGATCGCCATTGCGCTCGGGGTGGCGCTAGGCTACGCGGTGCAGCTCATCAATGCGGTGGCCTTGAACGAGTTCTCGCAGGCGGTGCGCTCGCTTGCAGGCGAGGCCGATCTCGAAATCCGCGGACCGCGCGCGGGATTCGACGAGATGCTCTATCCGCGCATCGCTCGCCTGCCGCAGGTGGCGGTGGCAAGCCCGGTGCTGGAAGTGAGCGCCAAACTGCCCGGCAGACCGGAGCCCCTGCGTGTGCTGGGCCTGGACGCCTTTCGTGCCGCCTATGTACAACCGGGCCTGATCGGCGATGCCGCGACGGATCGGCTCGACCTGTTGCGCCCGGACGCACTGTTTCTTAGCCCGGGAGCGGCCGAGTGGCTGGGGGTCAAGGTAGGCGAACGGTTCGCGGTGCAAGTGGGCCTGTCCGAGGTGAGTCTGCGCGTCGTTGGCATATTGCGCGGCGGCGGGCGCGAGCGCCTGGGCGTAATGGACATCGCGGCAGCGCAACTCGCCTTGGACCGTATCGGCAGCATCAACCGCCTCGACCTGCGCATGCGCCCGGGCGCGGACCTGGACGCGCAGCAGGCGAGGGTGCAGGCCGAACTGCCGCCGGGTCTGGTCGTCGAGCGACCGCAAAGCGACCTGCAACGCAATGCGAGCCTGTCGCGCTCCTACCGTGTCAATCTGAACGTGCTGGCGCTGGTCGCGCTGTTCACCGGCGGCTTTCTGGTGTTTTCGGCGCAGGCCCTGTCGGTGGTGCGACGCCGCGCGCAGCTTGCGTTGTTGCGCGTGCTCGGGGTGACCCGCGGTGGTCTGGTGCGCCTGCTGTTGGCCGAAGGCGCATTGATCGGCGTCGCCGGTGCGGCGCTCGGCCTCGTTGCCGGCTATCTCATCGCCGCTCTGGTGCTCGCGCGCTTCGGTGCCGATCTCGGTGCCGGTCAATTCCGCGGACTGCATCCGGACCTGCATGCCGAGCCTTGGGCGAGCGTATTGTTTTTTGCCCTCGGTGTCCTGGTCGCTGCCGCAGGCAGTCTGGCCGCCGCGCTGAATGCGGCCCGTGCCGCTCCGGCGCAGGCGCTGAAGGCAGGGGACGAACAGACCGCGTTTGCGCGCCTGCAATCGGCCTGGCCGGGCCTGGTCCTGATCGCGCTGGGCGTCGGCTGCACCGCGCCGGGTCCGCTCGGGGGCGTGCCGGTGTTCGGTTATGTCGCCATCGGCCTGATGTTGGTCGGAACGCTCGCATTGATGCCGCGTCTGGCCACCGCCGTGTTCAGCCGCCTGCCGCGTCCGGGCGGCGTCGGCGCGCGGCTCGCGCTGGCGCAATTGCAGGGGGCGCCCGGGCAGGCGGCGGTGAGCCTGGCCGCGATCGTGGCCAGCTTTTCGCTGATGGTGGCGATGGCGATCATGGTGGCATCGTTTCGCGTCTCGCTGGCTGCCTGGCTGGACCAGGTGCTGCCCGCCGAACTGTATGTGCGCAGCGGACTCGCCGGCGATACGGCCTATCTGTCGCCTGCGGACGAGGCGCGCATCGCGTCGCTTCCCGGAGTGCGTCGGGTGGAGTTCCTGCGTATCCAGCAGTTGCTGCTGGAACCCGGCAAACCGCGCGTGGCGCTGTTTGCGCGCGCGCTCGATCGTGATGATCCGGGTAGGCGCTTGCCGCTCGTCGGCGACCTGCTGACGCCGCGCGCGGGCGCGCCGCCGCCGTTGTGGGCGAGCGAGGCCATGGTGGATCTGTACGGCTACGCTCTCGGAAAAGTGGTCGAAGTGCCAATCGCGGGGAAGACGCAGCGCTTTACCGTCGCCGGCATCTGGCGCGATTATGCGCGCCAGCATGGAACCGTGATCATCGAGCGCGACCTGTACGTCGCGCTGAGCGGCGATCGCAATTCCAACGACGCCGCGCTGTATCTCGCGCCGGGTGTGGGCGCGAAGGCGATCGAGGACGCGATTCGCGACGGCATCCCCGGCGGCGCGAATCTGGAATTCGGCGCACGCGGCGAGATCCGCGCGCGCTCACTCAACATATTCGATCGCACCTTTGCCGTGACCTACGCGCTGGAAGCGGTGGCGGTGATCATCGGCCTGTTCGGCTTGTCCTCCAGCTTCGGCGCTTTGGTCCTCTCGCGCAGCCGCGAATTCGGCATGCTGCGCCACGTCGGCATGACGCGGCGCGAAATCGGCGCCATGCTTGCAGCCGAAGGCGCGCTGGTGAGCGCGCTCGGCCTCGCGCTGGGCATGGCGCTGGGCTGGGTCATCAGCCTGGTGCTGATTCACGTGGTCAACCGCCAGTCGTTCCACTGGAGCATGGAGTTGCATCTGCCCTGGGGACTGCTGGCTCTGCTTGCGGGCGCGCTGCTGGCGTTCTCCACGCTGACCGCGCTCGCGAGCGGCCGGCGCGCGCTGGGCGTGGATGTGGTGCGGGCGGTGAGGGAGGATTGGTGAGGCGCGTCTCCCTGCGGGTGACCGTGAACTGGACACTCGTACGCATAATGCGTATGATTGTACGTTAAATGCGTACAGACACCCCTATGAGCACTCGCTCCAAATCGCTTCCGGCCACGGCGTCACTCGCATCCGCGCTGTTCGGAAAGTCGATGCAGGCGATCCTGGCTACGCTCTACGGCCGGCCCGACGAGGAATTCTATTTGCGCGAGCTCGCGCGCGTGGCGGCGACTGCAGCCAGTTCGCTGCAGCGCGATCTTGCGGCGCTGGTCGGCGCCGGCATCGTCCTGCGCACGCTGCGCGGACATCAGGTCTATTTCCGGGCGAACCGCGCCTGTCCGGTATTCGATGAGTTGCGCGGGCTGGTGGTCAAGACATTCGGGGTTGCGGATGTATTGAAACAGACATTGCAGCCGCTTTCCGGCAGCATCGATGCGGCATTCGTCTATGGATCGGTGGCACGCGGCGAGGAACGAGCCGCAAGCGACATCGACCTGTTCGTGGTAGGCGAGGTTTCGTTTGGCGACGTGATCGAGGCGCTCGCGCCGGCGCAGCGCAAGCTGGGTCGGGAAATCAACCCGACGGTGTTCGCGCCGGCGGAGTTTGCCGGCAAGGCGCATGAAGGCAATCACTTCGTCGCGACTGTGCTTGCCGAAACAAAGCTGTTCGTGATCGGAGGCGAAAATGACCTTAAAAGCGCTGTTGGGGAAAGGCGCGCTGCAGGCGCACAAGCCGTCGGCAAAGGAAATCGCCGGCCTGCTCGCGTTGGCCGATCGAAATCTCGCTGACGCGGTCATTCCCGGACTGAGCACGGAAGGACAATTTCAATTCGCGTACAACGCAGCCCTCGCTATGACCACTGCGGCCCTGCACGCAGCAGGGTATCGCACCAATTCCAATGTTGCCGGGCACCATGCGGTTACGGTCGAGTCGCTGCGGCACACCATGGGAGTCGATGCGGCGTTGGTGCGCAAGCTCGATGCATTTCGCAGAAAACGCAACCGGGTTTCGTACGACGCTCCGGCAGCGGTGTCCGCCAAAGAGGCTGCCGATATGTTGGCGCTAGCAGCGCAACTCAGGCAGGATGTCGAGGCGTGGATACGCGCCAAACATGCTGCGCTGATATCGCGATGAAGGCTGAGGGGGTGTGCCTGCTGGCAATCGGTTTCGCCTCGCTGTGCGGCGCCGCCGTCGCGCAAGACTATGCGCCGGTGAAACCCGGCGTCGAACTGCAATTCCCGCGCGATCACGGCAGCCATCCGCAGTTCCGCACCGAGTGGTGGTATCTCACCGGCCGGGTGAAAGACGCGCGCGGCGCGGACCTCGGCATACAGATTACGTTTTTTCGCAATCGCCCGCGCGTGGCCGAGAACAATCCCAGCCGCTTCGCGCCGCGCCAGTTGCTGTTCGCGCATGCGGCGCTTGCCGACGCGAGAACCGGCAAGTTGCTGCACGACCAGCGCGCTGCGCGCGCCGGCTTCGGCCTGGCCGGGGCGAAAGAGGGGAGTACCGACGTAGCTATCGATGACTGGTCGCTGAGGCAGACTGCGAGCGGCTATGCCGCGAGTATCGTGGCGCGCGAATTCGAGTACGCGCTCGATTTCAAAGTGACGCAGCCGGTGTTGCTGCAGGGCGAGCGCGGGCTGAGCCGCAAGGGCCCGCTCGCTGCGCAGGCGAGCTACTACTTCAGCCAGCCGCATCTGGCGGTGTCGGGTTCGGTCACGGTCAGTGGCGAGAAACGCGAGGTCAGCGGCCAGGCCTGGCTCGACCACGAATGGTCCAGCGAATATCTCCCGCCTGACGCCGCGGGCTGGGACTGGATCGGCCTCAACCTCGCCGACGGCGGCGCGCTGATGTCCTTTCGAATGCGCGACAAACAGGGCGGCACGCTCTGGGCGGGCGGGAGCTTGCGTGCCGCCGACGGGCGACTGCGCGTATTCGCGCCGGGCGAAGTGCGTTTCCAGCCTCTGCGCCGCTGGCGCTCACCGCGCACCCAAACCGAATATCCGATCGCAATGCGGGTGCAGGCGGGCGATATGCAATTCGAGCTCGAGCCGATGATGGACGACCAGGAACTGGACTCGCGCGCGAGCACCGGCACCATTTACTGGGAAGGCGCAGTCATGGCGAAAAGCGGCGGCAAACTGTTGGGGCTGGGCTATCTCGAACTCACCGGGTACTGGCGACCGTTGCGCCTGTGATCCGTGCTTCTGCGGCAGCGCACGGCGCGGCAGCGGCACGCGGGCGCGGGCCGGTTTAGCGAACCTCGGACGAGGGCTGGAGCTCCGGGGGCGGTCGCTTTGTCGACAGGTATTTGTCGAAGAACTCCAGCGTCTTGTTCCAGCTGTCCGCTGCGGCGGCGTTGTGATAAATCTCGAATCTATGCCCGACGTACGGATAAATGTACTTCTCGAAGGCTACCTGTTTGCGTTCCAGCAGCGCGGATAAGCGGTGTGCGCCCGCAACCGGCTGCGTCGTATCCATTTCCCCATGGAGAATCAGAACGGGCGAGCTGTTTTCGTCAAATACGTCCTGGAATTGGTATCTCGCACTGCCCTTATTCAGACCGAACCCGGAGAGCACGCCGTAATACGAGACCCCCGCTTGCACCTGGCCCTTTGCGGCCAACAGCAAGGCCCAATATCCACCCATCGAAAAGCCGACCGCAGCGAGTCTGTCCTTGTCTATTCGTGGATTGCTTTTCAAGTAATCCAGCGCCGTCAGGAGATCGGCCAGAACTTCTTCGGCGTGCTCGTTGAGTGCCGTTCCCCTGGACGCGGATCGAATGTCGTTGGCATCGAAATAGTATGGAATCAGAGACGCGTAACCCTTCTCGGCGAGCCGTTTCGCGTAATCGAAATTGGCGGGCGTCACACCGCCACTGGTATGCAGGATAAGTACGGCCGGAAACGGCCCGTTTCCTTTCGGCATCAGCAATTCGCTCCGCATATTGTTCTTGACGCCCAAGCCGGCAGCGGCGCTGGTGCATAAAGGCACGAGAACAAGGAGAAAGGCCATGAATAGGTTTTGTGTACTCTTCGGCACGTTCTTCCCCTCCGCTTGGACTTGTAGATCCGCTAGAAGCTGATGGCCTAGGGCGCTGTCGAACATCACCACGCGGAATTTCAGCCGCCTTAAGCGATCCGCTCCCAGGCGCGCTCCCGGCGTTGCTCCCGCGCCGAGTGTGCGACCGACAGCAGCGCCCGGTCGCGCTGCCAGCGTGCGGCGGCGGGATCGGCGGCTGCCGCCTCCCAGAACGGCTCGGCTTCGCGCACCAAGGCAGCGCCGGCAGCGAGCGCGCCGGCGAGCGCGATATGGGTCGCTGGCGAGGAGGCGTCCCGTGGCGCGATCGCACACAGCGCATACAGGCATGCGAGCGTGCGCTCTATCCATGTGCGCGGCCACCCCAGCCGCCGCGCCTCGCGCAACAGGTAGGCAAGCACCGCGGCATGAACATGCAGGTCCTCGACGGTGCGAAACGGTTTGACGTAACGCGCATAGCCGTCGCCTTCGAGCACGTCGCGCGCGTCTATCGACACGCGCTCGAAGTGCACTTCGGCGTGCGCGACCTCCGGTATGAAGCGTATTTCGGACATGGTGTGCAGCGATACGCCCGGTGCGCCCTGGCGCACCATCACCAACCTAAGCGCGGTGCGCGCGCTAGTCGCCGCGTCGCCTAAGCGCGCCGCGACCAGCAGGAGCGCGCTGTCCGGCCCCAGTGTGGTCCAGCGCTTGTGCCCGTCGAGAACAAACTGACTCGGGTGAACCGGATCGGGCAGGAGCGAGGTCTGGATTGCGCGCGGGTGGTTGCCGCCGGCCTCAGTGACGCAGAAAGAGGCCAGCGCCGAAGCGGGCAAATCCGCTATCAGCGCGCGCAGCGCCGCCTGATAGCCCGCGCAGAACGCCCAGGCAAGCCGGTCGGCGGCAAAGCCGCCGGCGATTGCGGACTCCACCGGGCGCTCATGAATCGCGGCTAGCGTTACCTGACGCGGCCACCAAGCGTCGACGGAACTGCATTCGGTGGCGCTTGCGGCGGCAGTGAGGAGGTATTCGAGGTTGCAGCGCGCGCTCATCACCGGTTCGTTCAGGCGTCCAGCTTGACGCCTTGCGCTGCGGCGCGGTGCTCTGCCGCGAATATGGTATTGCCGAGCAGCATGGCAATGGTCATCGGGCCGACGCCGCCGGGCACCGGGGTGATCCAGCCGGCGCGCTGCAGCACCGCTCCATAATCTACGTCCCCGACCAGTTTTCCGTCCGCACTGCGGTTGATGCCGACGTCGATCACTACCGCACCGGATTTGACCATCTCGCCGCCGATCGCCTGCGGCTTGCCGATGGCGCAGACGAGCACATCGGCGCGACGGGTGTGATGGGCGAGTTCCCGGGTCTGCGAGTGGCATAGGGTCACGGTTGCGCCCGCCTGCAACAGCAGCAGCGCGATCGGTTTGCCGACGATATTGCTGCGGCCGACTATCACCGCCTCCTTGCCGCGCAGATCGAGCGCAGTGGTCTTGAGCATTTCCATGATGCCTGCAGGCGTGCACGGCACGAATCGGGGATGTCCCGACAGCAGCCTGCCGAGGTTGCTCGCGTGCAGTCCGTCCACGTCTTTCGCCGGATCGATGCGCTCGATCACGGCATTCGGCGCAAGCTGGGGTGGCAGCGGCAGTTGTACCAGGACGCCGTGAATCGACTCATCGGCATTGAGCCGGTCGATGAGGGCAAGTACCGGTGCGAGCAAACTGTCCCCGGGCAACAAATGCTCTTCGGAGCGAATGCCGATCTCGCGGCAGGCCTTGATCTTGTTGCGCACGTACACCTGCGACGCGGAATTGTCGCCCACCAGGACCACGGCGAGCCCGGGCGCAATGCCAAGGGCATGCAAGCGGTCGGCGCGCAGCTTCCAGCCGGCGCGCAGTTGCTGCGCGAGTTGCTTGCCGTCGATGATCGCGGCCGTCATGGTTTGCTGCGGAGATTGCACGGGGAATGCATAGTACGGACTGAACCCAGTTTTGCTCTTGGACCACGCGAGTTTAACCGCTAGTCGGCGCCGATTCAATTGCGGCAGGCGGCGGCCATGCCGGGTTTCGGGTAAGCTTGCGGCTCGAAAAAAAATGGACCTGTCAACCGCGGGCCCCAGGCCACGTTCAAGCCGACGCCATCGATGTCAGCCTCCAGTCCGTCCGAATTCATCAAGGTTCGCGGCCGCAGCCTCGAATACCAGCGCATCGCTGCAGCTGCCGACGCCCCGACCCTGGTGTTCTTGCACGAGGGCTTGGGCGCGATCAGCCAGTGGCGCGATTTTCCCGCGCGCATCGTCGCCGCAACCGGTTTGCCCGCTCTCGTCTATGCGCGCTATGGCCATGGCCATTCGGAAGTGCTGCAACAACCCCATGGCGTCGATTTCATGCACCGCGAGGCGCTGGAATCCCTGCCGGAACTGTTGCGCGCGCTTCGCATCGTGCGCCCGATTCTGATCGGTCACAGCGACGGCGCTTCCATTGCGCTGATTTACGCCGGGTCCGGTCAGCCGCTTCGCGGCCTGGTGGCGATGGCGCCGCATGTGTTTGTCGAGGACATCAGCATCGACAGCATCGCCGCCGCGAAGCGGGCATTCGAGACCACCGATCTGCCGCAGAAACTTGCACGCCACCACCGCGACGCGGCCAGGACGTTTTACGGCTGGAACGACGTTTGGCTTTCGCCTGCGTTTCGCAGCTGGAATATTGCCAGTCTGCTGCCGGCGATCAAGTGCCCGCTGCTGGCGATTCAGGGCCATGACGACGAGTACGGCAGCATGGCGCAGGTCGATGCGATTGCGCATCAGGCGGGCGGCCCGGTCGAGGTGCTGAAACTCGATCAGTGCGGGCACGCTCCGCACAAGGACCAGGCGCAGAGCGTTGCCGCGGCCATCGTCGAATTCGTCGTCAAATTGCGTTCGGCGTGAATCTTCGCTTGCGTCTTCCTTCAGCTTTGGTCTTTGATCAGTGCCGGAATCGTGTAGCCGTGTTGCCGGAACAGATTCAGACAGGCATCGGCGACGACCTCGTCATAGAGTATCGCGCGCCCGCGTTCGATTTCGGCGAGCGCCACGTCTATCCCCAGTCCCGGCCTGTAGGGCCGATGTGAGGACATCGCCTCGACCACGTCGGCGACCGCGATAATCCTGGCTTCGAGGACGATCTCGCCGGCCGTCAGGTGCTGCGGGTATCCTGAACCGTCCAGCCGTTCGTGGTGCTGAAGGATCATTTCGGTGACGGGCCATGGGAATTTCACGTTCTTGACGATTTCGTAGCCTACCTGCGGATGCGCCTTGATCAGCTCAAATTCCAGTGCCGAGAGTTTTCCGGGACGACTCAGTATCTCGGACGGGACCGCGATCTTGCCGATGTCGTGGATAGTGGCGCCGAGGCGCAGGCCTTCGATGCGATCTTCCGACAAGTCCAGCTTGCGCCCGATGGCCACCGACAATTCCGCAACGCGCTGCTGGTGCCCGGCGGTGTACGGATCGCGCTTCTCCACCGTGAGCGCGACCGCGCCGATGGTTGCGATCAGCGCGCTTTTCAGGAGTTCGACGCTGCGCAATTGTTGCTGTTGCAGCTGGTTGCGTTCGGCATGGGTGCGGCGCGAGGCGATGCCGTAGCCGATATCCGCGGCGAGTTCCTCGAACAAGTCGACTTCGGGGCGGCCGAACGCATTTTGTTCGCGGCTATAGACGGCCAAGGTGCCGATGGTCGTATTGTTGTTGCGAATCGGCAGGGAAATGGAGCTCGCAAGTCCGTGTGCACGCGCTTTTTCGATCCATGGCAGGTAGGCGGCGTTCTCCGACAGCGTGTTGGCCAACTGCGTCGCACCGGTGCGAATCGCCGTGCCCGTTGGTCCCTGGCCGAGCGGCGTGTCGGCCCATGACACCTCGAGGCCTTGCAGGTACTCGATCGCCTCGCCCGCGGCCGCGGCGACTTCGATCGAATGCGCCGCATTGTCCAGGGCGCGACCGATCCAGGCGAGTGGATAACCGCCGGCACCGGCGATCGCATTGCAGCAGGTCTGGAACAGTTCCTCCTCGGTCCCCGCGTGCACCAGCGCCGAGTTGCTCTGGCCGAGCGCGCGCAACGCCCAGTTGAGGCGCCGGAGTTCCTCCTCAGCGCGCTTGCGCGCGCTGATATCGCGGCAGGTGCTCTGCAGATAGTCCCGCTCGCCAATACGCATTCTCGTGGACACGAATTCGATCGGCAATACGGTGCCGTCCGGCCGCTGCAGTGGCAGCTCGTTGGAGCCCCCGACGCCCTCGACCTTGACCTCCTCGAATTTGGCGCGCGCTTTGTCCTGGGCGTCGGGTGGACGCAGTTCCCAAATGTGCAGTTCTCGCAATTGCGCCAGGCACCTGCCGGATTGGCGTTCGAACTCCGGGTTACAGTCGGCTACGAGGCCGTTCTCGGCATCGATCAGCAAGATGCCATCGCGCGATTCGGCAAAGATGCCGCGATAGCGCGTTTCCGCGTCGCGCAATGCCGCTTCCGCCTGCGTCTTCTTCGCCTCGATATCGAAGCGGTCCATGGCGAACGAAATGTCCGAGCACATTTCATCGAGCAACGCAAGTTGCTCTGAATCGAAGAAATTTCGTTCTCGAACGTAGAGCTTGAAAACGCCGACGATCTCTCCGCCCTGTTTGATCGGCAGTGCGGCGGACCCGCGTATGCCCAGTCTTTCGGCCTCGGCTTGCCAGGGGGTGGAAGCCAGCTCCACCGCGTCGTCGTTCGAATAGATGGTCCGGCCTTCGCGGATCGCGGTCGCCGTGCGCCCCCGGCCCTGCAAAATCGGGCCGATGGAATCGCGAATGGATACCAGGATTTCCGGTGACAGGCCGCGCTGTACGACCGGCATGATCATCCGCTGCGCAGGATCAATGGTTCCGATCCACGCCATGTCGAACCGACCTTGTTCGACCGCCACCTGGCACACGCGTTCAAACAATTCCACTGCGGTCGTCGAGCGCACGATGGCCAGGTTGATCCCGCTCAGAGTCGCGTACAGCCGGTTCAGTTTGGCGACCCTTTCCGCAGCGAGTTTGCGCTCGGTGATGTCGCGCGCATTGACGACCACGCCGGCGATCGATGGATCGTCGATCGCGCTCTTGGCAACCGTTTCCAGAATGATCCAGGCTCCCTCCTTGGAGCGGTAGCGAAGCTGTGCCGTGCGCAAACCGCCCGGGTTCTGCACCAGCGCTGCCAGGTCGGCATGGGCAGTCGCTGCGTCGTCCCGATGGATGAATTCCGTAATGCCCTTGCCTACCAGCTCGCTCGGCTCGTAGCCGCCTATGCGTTTTACCGACGGGCTGACGTAGGTAATCATTCCCTGCGTGTCGATCACCAGGACCAGATCTGACGCGTTTTCGATCAGCGCGCGAAAGCGCCGTTCGCTCGCCTGCAGCGCAGCCGTCTGTTCCCGTACTCTCTGTTCCAGGTGCTGATTGAGATCTTCGAGGGTCTGTTGTGCCGCATTCAATTCGCGCGTTTGCAGCACCGCGTTTTCGTAGGTCGAGATCAATAGATTCAGCATCCGCGGGCCGCTGGCGTCTACGCTGCGCGCCTTGCCCGCCAGGAACACTTTCAATTTTCTACGTTCCGTAGCGGGCGGCGGTTCCGGCGGATTGGCGAGGAGCGATGCGAGTCGGCCAAGTAGCGATGGAATATTGTAGGGTTTGGTCAGGTAAGCGTCGGCACCCGCGTTCAGGCCGCGGATCACGTCTTGCGGGTCGGACAGCATGGTCAGCAGGATCACGGGCGTGGCTTTGATCGACTCTTCGCCGCGTATCGCCTGACACATCGCGTAGCCGTCCATGACCGGCATGTTGATGTCGCTCACCACGGCCGCGGGACGGCTGGTTTTGGCCAGCGCCAGGCCAGCAGCGCCGTCGCCTGCCGCGATCACCCGGTAGCCCGCGGAGTCGAGCGCGCGTCGCAACAACTCGGCCTGGACCGGGCTGTCCTCGACGATGAGGATCGTCGTGCGGCGATCGTCTCGCGCCGATGCGGCGGCCCCTAGGGCTTCGGATTTCCGGTCCACCTGGCTTCCTGCCTTTGCGGCTCGCTGGCGTGCGCGCGAGCGGCTGCTTCAGATACATGGCCGTCCCCGAGTTCGCCCAACGCAGGGCCGATCTGGTCGAGCGGGAGCACCTGACGCGCGCCGCCCAGTTCGATGGCGCGCTTGGGCATGCCGAAAACGACGCTCGACTGCTCGTCCTGCGCGATGGTGAGTCCGCCTGCGCGTGCGATGTCGAGCATCCCCTGCGCGCCGTCCACGCCCATGCCGGTGAGCAGCACACCCACCGCGGCGCCGCCGTAGTGGCGGGCGAGGGAGCTGAACGCCAAATCCACCGACGGCCGGTGTCCGGCAGTGGCAACGGCGTCCGAGCAGCGGAACGTCCCGGCGTCGTCGATTTCCAGGTGTCGGTCGTCCGGCGGAAAATACGCGGTTCCGGCGAGCGGGTGTGCGCCTTCTTGCGCGGTTCGAACCGGGATATGGCAGCGACCCGCAAGCCATGCGACCAGACCTCCCATGAAGCCGAGGGCGATGTGCTGCACGCACACCAGCGGCAGCGGGAAATCGGCTGACAGGTGGTGCAGGACGTTTTCCAGCGCCTGCGGTCCGCCAGTCGAAGCGCCGATGCCGATGATGCGCGGCGGGGCGGCAGCCAGGCGGGCCAATGACGGCGGCCTGGCGGCGGCGCCGGCTGCGGCTCGGCGTCTTCCGATCACCTTGACGCCGCTCAGAATACGAACTTTTGTGACCAGATCGTGCGCCGTGACGTCGAAGTCCGACTGCAGCCCGCCGCGCGGCTTGGCCAGGATGTCGAGCGCGCCGGCCTCGAGCATCTGGAAGATGTTTTGTTTCTGATCCTCCTGTACCGAAACGCTGATCACCAGGATCGGCAGCGGGTACCGCGTCATGACCTCGCGGATCATGTCGAGGCCGCTCATTTTCGGCATGTGCAGGTCGGTGCAAACGACGTCCGGTCGGACCTCGGGTATCAGCTTCAGGGCTTCCACGCCATTGCCGGCGACACCGGCGACGACCATCTCCGGCGCGGTCGCCAGCATTCTGCGCAGGATCTCGACCGCGAGCGGCGAGTCGTCGACGATGAGGACGCGGATGTCGCGTCCGTGGCCGTTGGGGGATGGTTGGATCATCAGATCAGCCTTTCTAGACAATCGAGCAATAGTTGTTGATCGAAGGCGGGCTTGGTGATGTAGGCGTTCGCGCCTGCCTCGAGACCGCGCCGTTTGTCCTCGTCCGAGGCCAGCGAGGTCACCAATACGATCGGCAGCTCGGCATAGCGGGGATCGCGGCGGATCTTTTCGGCGAGACCGAGTCCGTCCAGATTCGGCATCAGCACGTCGGTGACCACCGCGTCGAAGGCGCGCGTGGCGAGCTTGTTCCAGGCCTCCAGGCCATCGCTTGCCGTGACCACCTCGTAGCCTGCGCCCTCCAGGATGCGCGTCTCCTGCGTGCGCGTGGTGATGCTGTCCTCGGCGAGCAGGATCGCTTTCTTTGCCGGGCTGGTCGCAATGGTTTCGCGCGCCGCCGTGTGCGCTGCGCCCTTGCGCATCGACGCCAGCAGGTCCTGCGCGCTCAACACCATGCAGATTTCGCCGCTGTCGAGGATGGTGGCGCCGGCGACGTTGCGCACGCGCGCGAGCAGCGCGCTTTGCGCTTTGAGCACCACTTCCTGCTCGTCGAGCAGCGCATCGACGAACACGCCGAAGGCTTCGCCGCCCAGCGCAAGCACCACGCAGGGGGAAGGTGCGGCCGCGTCGCCGGTCTTGGCCCGTGCGTTCGCCTGCGCCAACTCCAGCAGATCGGCGAGCCTTGCCACCGAAACCGGCCGTCCCTGATGCAGGACTGCATTGCGGCCCTCGACCGCGAAGATGTCCTCCGCTGCGACCAGTTTCAGCACCTGCACGCATTCCGCCGGCAGACCGTAAGGATGGCCGTTGACTTCCACGATCAGCACGCGCACGGTGGCGAGCGTGACCGGCAGCATCATCCTGACGCTGGTGCCTTTGCCCGGCGCCGACTCTAGCGCGATCGATCCTTTGAGATGCTCCATGTTCGTGCGCACCACACTCATCCCGACGCCGCGCCCGGAGACGTCGGTGACAAAGCCGTTGGTGGACATGCCGGGGGTGAAAATGAGCTCCTGGACTTCCGCAGAATTCATGGCGGCAAGCGCTTCGTCGCTGGCGATGCCGCGCTTCGCCGCGGCGCGCTTGATCGCCTCCTCGTCCAGGCCGCGCCCGTCGTCGCTCACTTCGATGGCGACACTGCCCGCGGCCTGGATCGCCTTGATCCGCACCGTGCCGGTTCGCGGTTTGCCCGATCGCTCTCTAGCCTGCGGCGGCTCGATGCCGTGATCGACGGCGTTGCGCAGGAGGTGCATCAATGGGTCCTTGATCTCTTCGAGGATGCGTTTGTCGGCGTTCGTTTCCTCGCCTTCGATCACCAGTTCCACCTCTTTGCCCTGTTCCTGTCCCAGATCGTGCACCATTCGCGGGAACAGCCTGAACACATTGGACAGCGGCAGCAGCCGGACGAGCCGGATTCCGTTTTCGAGTTCGCCGGCGATGAAGTCCAGGCGCGCACTGTCTTCGGAGAAGCCGGCGCGCAGCCGCGTCAGCACCTCGGTCATGCGCGCGAGGCGTTCCAGGGCGGCATCCATGTCCGCCGCGCCGGCCGCCGAACGGCGCGCGGTTTCCCGGCGCGTCCATTCCTCGCACACCTCGATCAGCGCATCGAGGTCGGGGATCCGGCGCGCGACCCGCGTCTTGGTCACCGTCAACTCTCCCGCATGCGTCATCAGGCTGTCGAGTTTTCTGGTGTCGACGCGTACCGACTCGATGCGAAACGGCGCCGACGACAACGGTCCCGGCGGCATGGGTTCGGGCGCAGCGCCAGCCGGCGCAGTGCTCGGCGGCGCAACGGCTGCAGAGCGCGCGGCGGCCGCTTCGGCAAGGTCCGGATGCGCGGACGGTGCGTCGTCACCGTTCGCGTTGCCTGCGGCCACGGCTTCGAGCGCCAGGCGGCGAATTTCCGCGAGGTCGACCGACATGCGCGCCAGCACCTGCGCATTCAGCGCCTGCGCGCCGCGCCGCGCCGCGTTCAACTCGTCCTCGAGCCGGTGCGCGGGCGCCTGAATGTGATTCAAGCCGAGCATGCGCGCCGCGCCTTTCAGGCTGTGCGCCTCGCGAAACGCCTCCTCGAGCAGCGCCTGATCGGCGGGGGTCCGCTCCAGGCGCAGGAGCGCATCGTCCAGGTGCTGCAGATGCTCCTCGCTTTCCGCCTTGAACAGCTCGCGCAGCGTGGTGTCTTCGATCATCGCGGTTGCGGTCATGGGATTCTCCCGTCGCTATACCATCGCCTTCAGATCGAGCGCGACGCTGTTCAACTTCTGTACCCCGATCTTGGTCTGGGCGGTGCCGGCGGCCATCTGCGTCGAGCCTGCGGCGAGGCTTTTCATCGCCTCGGTCACCTGTCCCAGCGCTGCGGCCTGCTGCTTGCTGTTCAGCAGCACCTGCTGCGCGCCCACCGCCACGCTGCCAACCGTGGTGGAAATCGAACCGAAGGCGGTGATGGTCTTGTCGATGATGGCCGTGACCTCCTCCGCCGTCCTGGTGCTTTCCTCGGTCACCATCACCGCCGAGTTGGTTGCCTTCTGGATCTCGACTACCAGGGCATTCGTGCGTTCTGCCGATTTCTTGCTCTGGTCGGCGAGCTTGCGTACTTCCGCCGCCACCACCGCAAAGCCCCGGCCGTGCTCGCCGGCACGTGCCGCTTCCACCGCGGCGTTCAGCGCCAGCATGTTGGTCTCGCCCGCGAGTTCGCCCACGACCTTGGCGATGCCGCCGATCTGCCCCGCCTGCTCCGACAGGCGCAGAATCTGCTCGGCGACCGAGCCCACTTTCTGCTTCATCTCCTTCATACTCGCGGAGACTTGATTGGCGAGGCCGATGCCCTGCTGGGTCGCCTCCTGGGATTGCCTCGCCGCCTCGGCCATGGATTCGGCCCGGGTGGCCGACTGGCGCGACGAGGCGTCCAGTTCCTCAACCGTGCTCGTGGTCTCGTTCACCGCCGCCGCCTGCTGCGTCACCGTCCGCTCGTGCTCGTCCACCGTCGCTGCGATCTCGGTGGATGAGGTGCTCATGCCGGCGATCGCTTCGCCTATCGATTGGCTGATCTTGGCCGCGATCCAAAGTCCTGAGATCACCGACAGCAGCAATGCCAGTGCGGTGGCGCCGACGGCGACTGTGATCAGCCGTGCCATGGCGCTGTCTTGCGCATGGTGCACGGATTCGAGGATCTGTGCTTCGCGCTTCTCTATAACCTGGATCAGCGCGTCGAGTTCGGCGACCAGTTTGATATTGCCGCCGTCGCGGAACAGGGCTACGGCCTGGGGCGCTTTGCCGGCATCGACCAGGTCGAGATGCTTTTGCTCGTCGGCCTGCATGCGCAGGCTCAGCTCCGAGAGCAGGCGCAGATTTTCGATCTGCGCCGGGTCCTTCACAAGCTCAGTCAGGCTACGCAACCGCTGCTGAATCTGCTCCCGACCCGCTCGGTAGTCGGTTCGCGACCGGTCGTTCTTCCACAGAACGTAGCCGCGGGCGGAGCGTTGCACCTGAACCAGACTCAGGTGTACGTCTATGACGCGTTCCGCAATGTCGTGCGCCCGGTCGAGGGTATCGGAAATCTGGCGCAGGGTGCCGATGCTCCAGTAAACCGCTACGGCGACGCCGAGCAGCAGCAGCAGCGGTACCAGATACCCAAGCAGGATTCGCTTCCTGAGATTCATGTTGATCGTCATGGCATTCCTTCCAACTGTTTCGATTCATTCCAGGCGCAGCGCACCGGCACTTTCATTGCACAAGCTCCGTCACCTGCAGTTCGCCGGCTGCGAGGATTTTCTCCAGGTCGAGAATTCCGATCGCGTGGCCACCGGCCGCGGCGACTCCCTTGCAGTACGCCTTGCCGGCGCGATCCGAGGCGACCGGAACCGCAGCGATGTCCGACGCGGCGAGTTGGACCACGCCGACAATCTGGGTCGCCGGCAAGCCGAAGGTCAGGTCGCCGATGCGCACCACCACCACCTCGCTCATGGTGCCGGCGACTGTCATCTCCAGCGCCGGCCGAATATCCACCAGCGTCAGGATGTCGCCGCGCAGGTTCATGTTGCCGAGGATATGCGGCGGGCAGCACGGCACCGGCGTGATGCCGCGCAGGTGCGAGAACTCGCGTACCAGGTCCAGCCCGACACCGAACAGCTCGCCGTCGAGCCTGATCACGGCATACGCCTCCAGTCCGCAGCGATCTTCGCTCGCCTGCACCTGGGCAAGGCTGCGGGCGCGACTGCGGAACAGTTCGGCTTCCTCCGGCGTCAGCATGCCGAACCAGGGTGACTGCGGCTCAGCCGTGCCGGGTGGCGCCTGGACCGAAAGTTGCTCTTCTGCGGGCATGCTCCGCAGCAGTGCATCGACGTCGAGCAGCATGACCAGGCCATCGTCCAGCTTGGCCTCTGCGTAGACGAAGCGTGCGTGGTCAGCCGCGCCCTGGTGAGCGCGCACGTTTTCGATCGCAGCCGGCGCTATTGCCAGGACATCGTGCAGTTCGCTGGCGACGACGCCGGCTCTGGCGCCGTCGCTGTCGATGACGATGACCCGGTCGCTGCGGATCCAGCGTGAGCGCGCATGCCCGAAACGCAGGCCCAGGTCCATCACCGGCACGATGCGCCCGCGCAGGTTGAATATGCCCGCGATATACGGCGGCTGCTCTTCGACCGGCGCTATCTCCGGCAGCCAGACGATTTCGCGCACCGCGCGTACGTCGAGGCCATAGCGGGCACCGCGGTGACCGAAGATGAGCGTGGTCTGATCCATGGTCTCAGGCACTCTGCTGCATCGGCGCCGCTGCGGCAGGGCCGCCAGGATTTTGCTCTGCGGACCCGCCGAGCAGGCGTTCGACATGGGCGAGCACATCGGCGGCGGTCGATTCGCGGTAAGGCGCAACTTCGGCCAGCGCCGGCAGCTTTCTCAGCGCTGCACGGGCCGTCTCATACATCCGCCGCGAACGTCCCTGGTCGCCGTTCTGCGCGTGCAGGGCGCCCAGTTCCAGGTAGGCCGCGATGAAAGTTGGATCGAGGTAGATCGCCTTGGTCAGCAGGGTCTTTGCCTGCATCGGGTCGGCGCGCTCCTGGGCGAGTTGCGCCAGCAGGTAATAGGGGCGCGGATCCAGGGCGTCGAGCGCTATCGCCTGGCGGCAGTCTTGTTCTGCTGCGTCACGCATGCCGCGATCGGCGTGTCGCCAGGCGGCCTGCAGCAGCCGATCGCAGTCGGCGGCGGGCGCGGCAGGCACGCGCGCGGGGAGCTCGCTTTGCGCGCTGCTAGACGCTTGCCGTTCGCTGCCCAGCGTCGGTGTGGCCGGCGGCGGCGTTAGCGCCGGGCTCGCGTCGACGACCGGCGGCGCGAGCTTTTGGCACACTGCGGATTGTGCGTACATGCGCACTCGCAGCGGCGCGATGTCGTGGCCGAAGAGTTCGCTGTGGCCCGTGAGCAGGAATCCTCCATCGGCAAGGGTCGCCGCGAACTTGGCGGTGATCCGCGCCACCGCGTGCGCATCGAGGTAGATCAACACATTGCGGCAAAGGATCAGGTCGAAGTCGGCGAGGTCGGCGCTCGCGTCGGGGAAGTGATCCCGGACCAGGTCGCCGCTGCGGAACGTCACCATATTGCGCAGGCGCTGGTCGATGCGCCAGCGCTGGCCGCGCCGCTGAAAATAGCGCTGCTTGCGTTCATCGTCGAGGGCGCGAAACGACCAATCGCCATACACGCCGCGACGCGCCTTCTGCAGGGCCAGAGTGTTGATGTCCGTGCCCAGGAGCGTTATGTTCCACCCGGATAGACGCGGCGCCAATTCGTCCACCAGCATGGCGAGCGAATAGGCCTCCTCCCCGGCGGCGCAGCCCGCGCTCCATAGTCGCAGCGTGCGCTCCTGGGCGCGGCGCTCCAACAGTTGCGGCAGAATGGTCTGCGCCAGCAGTTCGAACTGTCCCTGGTCGCGGAGGAAATAGGATTCGCCGGTCGAAAACTGCACCGTCAGCAGCTCGCGCTCCCGGCCCGCGGCGGCGCTGTCCGCGGCGAGAAAGTCGGCGTATTGGTCCATAGTCGGCAACGCCAACGCATGCGCTCTCGCCGCGGCCCATCGCGACAATGGCTCGACATCCTGATCACGCAAGCGCAAACCGACGGCGTGCGCCAATTGCTGAATGCGTGGAGTGTCTAGGGGCATGTTCCGCCTTATGTGATCTACAAAGCTCCTACGCGAGACCAGGGCCGATTACATAGGTTCTCCTGCAGCTTTTGAATGTGCCACGCCACGCCCTGCACAATTTGACAAATGTCATGCCGGCGGCATTTTTCGGCATCGAAACCGTCGCGGCCGCGGCTTGCGTTCTGCAATGCGAACAACGGGGGGCAGCAACAGACAGCAGTGGCGTCCGGGCAACTTTTCCGTATCCGCGATCCGTCAGCCCGGGAACAGTCGATAAATGTTCGACAACTCGACTATCCCTTCGGCCGGAGTTCCCACACCTGCGGTTGCGCAGGCCAGCTGCCGCGCTCGATCACACGCGCGCCTTCGAATACCAGATAGCTCTGCTGCCCGTAGTGCGGCAGCGGCCGCGACAGCGCGGCGAGCGAGCTTGCGTCCTGTACCGAGACCAGCACGAGTAGGCGTCCATCGCCGCTGCGCAACGTCCACACCTGCGCGCTGCCGTGCCCGGAGGCGAGGGTCGATGGCCGCAACGGCATGCCTTCGCGGGCCAGCCAGGCATCGATATCGGCGTGCAAGCCGACGACGAGCTGCATCGACGTCGACTTGCGTTGCGACGCCGAGCGTTCGAGCAGGCTCGCGGCGAGTTCCTGCGCTGCAGCTGCGAGCGCAGGGTTGGCAGTGACGGTGATCAGCGCCGGATTGCCGGCGAGCATTGCTTCGCGCAGAATCGGCGGCGCCTCGCTTGCGGCGAGCCTGCGCAATAGGCGCAGATCCGGGTCGAGCGTGATCTGCAGCGGTTCTGCCGGCAGCTCCAGCACCACCGTTTCGCGTTCGCGCGCAACTTCGATACGGCGCATCTGGTCGCCGCTGCGCGTGCGCACCGCCACCGGCACGGAAAGCGCATAGGCGGGGCTAGTTTGCTCCAGCGTCACGCGCAACTGCCAGCCGCCGGCGACAGGCTTGGCTTCGGCATCGGCGATGCGCAGGTCCGGCGCACCGGGACGCGCCAGCCATTGCTCAAAGTAAGCCTCGAGCTTCTGTCCGGATGCGCGCTCGAACGCGCCGCGCAGATCCTGCCAGGAGGCGATACGAAAGCGCTTGGCGCTCCAGAACTCGCGCACGGCCTGATCGAACGCGGCTTCACCGACAGTATCGCGCAGCATCAAGAACAACATCGCCGACTTGTTGTAGCCGACGATCTGCGACGCGCCGTGCGTACGTGAGGTGAAGCGAACGAGCGGAGCATCGTCGTCCGGCGGCATGGCCGCAAAGTCGCGCAGCCAGGCGAGGCGCATGGCGCGCGCGGCTTCCGGGCTCTCGCGTTCGCGGTAAGCGTAGTCGGCCATGAAGTTGGTGAGTCCCTCGGACCAGTTGCCGCGGGCGTAGTCGGGATAGACGCCGTTGCCCCACCAGTTATGCAGCACCTCATGCCCGAGCGAAGTCGTGCGGATGAACGGCAGGCGCAACACATCTACCCCGAGATAGGTGAGGGTGGGCATGCCAAAGCCGGTGGGCGTGGGGCTGGACACGACGCTGAACTCGGTGAACGGATAAGCGCCGATCCAGCGCTCGTACAGGTCGAGATAGGCGGCGACGGAATCGAGATAGCCGGATGCGAGCGCGGCGATCTCGGCGTGGAAGTAGGTGCGCAAGCGTACTTCGCTGCCGGCCGCGGTGCGCACTCGACGCTCGTCGATGCGGTAAGGTCCGGCCATGAGCGAAATGCCTTCTCCGGGATGGTGAAACTCGAAGCGCGCGCGATAGCGGCCGCCCGTTTCGCGCTCCTCGATCAGCCGTCCCGGCGCGAGCCCGCGTTGTTCCGCCGGCAGATCGAGTTCGAGCGTATAGCTCTCCAGCGACTGCTCCACCATCGGATACCAGCATGACCCGGACGGCAGGAAAGTCCCGGCTGTGCCGCTCACGGGCAGATCGTAGCCCAGGGTTTGACGGTGATCGAGTCCTTGGTCGAGCGCTGCGAGCATGCCGCTCCAACGCAGCTCGATGCGGCGCGCTGCGGGCAGCGCAATCCGGTGAAATCCCTGGTCTTGCCTGGGCTGCACCGTGATGCGGCGGCCGTCGACGAGCAGCGATTCGATACGAAAGCGCGCCGCCAGCACCAAAGTGGCGGTGCGTGACGTATCGAAGCGAATCTGGTCGTGGCCTTCGAGACTATGCGTATCGGGCTCGATGCGCACCCGGATCTGATGCGCGGCCGGCGCGGCGGCTATCGACGCCGTCGAAACTAGAAGCGCCGCAACCAGCGCTGCGAGCCTTGCGCCCGGCGTGGTCATCGCTGCGCGGGAAATTTGGCCGTTAGCTCGACGACTTCAGTTTTGCGCCTTGCCTTGAGCGGCAGCCAGGTTCCCGGCGCCATGCGGCCGACGCTGGCTTTCACTTCCTCAGCCGTTTTGACCGCTGCGCCGGCGACTTCCACGAGGACGTCGCCGATGCGCAGTCCTGTCGTCTCGGCGATGCTGCCGGCCTCTATCGCGGACACGACGACGCCATCGGGCGCGGTATGGATCTGAATTCCCAGGCGCGGCGGCGATGCTGTAGACGTCGCCGCCGGTGGCGTGGCGGGCAGACTGAACACGGCCGTTGCGAGGCCTGCGGAAAATCCGGCGCAGTCGTTGCCCGCATCCCAGGGCAAGAGCGAGACGATGGATTTCACGCCCATGCTCATCAACTGGTGCGCCACCCCTTCGCCGTAAGCGATATGTCTGCTGCCCATGATGCCGATTGCGAGCGCGTCCGGGTTGCGCAGCGAGGCCTCCGCCAGCACCTGTGCCATCGCCCGATCCCACATCAGCTGCGCTTCGACAAAGCGAAGAAACGCCGGATCGCTGCGCGTTGGCGCCGATTCCTTTTTCTCCGGGTGCTGCGAATAGGCCTCGAACAGGCGTCCGATATAGCTTTCGCTTGCTGCGGCCGGAGCAGAAACGCCTTCGCGTTGTTCCGGCGGGATCGCTGCCAAGCCCTTTGCGCCCACTTCGCGCACCAGTTCGCGTTCAACGTTCAGCGCCAGCATCGGCACGCGGTTCAGGCGCGCAAAGTGAAACAGCGGCAGATAGAACGCAGCATCGTAGCCCCAGACGCGGGACCAATCGGACGCCTGCAGAAACTCCCGTTCGCCGACTTCTCCCGCCACCCAGCGATCGAGCGCGCTCTGTACCCGTCGCGGAAACATCTCGAAACCGAGCGCGATTTTCGGGCGCAAGGCCGCGAGCGCGGCCACCGCCTGCAGTTCCCAGCGATGATGGTCGGCGTTGTCGTGGGATTCGCCCAACAGCACCACTTTCGCCGTTGCCGCGCGCGCGAGAATGTCCTGCGTCGCAATGGGACCAGCGCCCGGGAGGCTCCACTGGCCCGCTGGTGCGCAGGTTTCCCCGGCGCGCACCGGCGCCGCGGCGAGGATCGTAGCAACGATGAGGCCGATGGCGCCTGCGCCGGCGCGCGCGATGGCTGCAGTGAGATTAGACATCGGGGAATTGTACCGGACTTCAAATGCACTGCGAGCAGGGGAATCCCATATAATCGCGCTGCACGCTTTGAATGTTGAAGAAAATGACGGAATACGTCCCCCAATAATCCGCTGAGTCGGTTGCCTGACGGCGATGCTGGCGGACGCTGCCGGACTATCGCTTGCGAGGGAAAACATGAGTTACGCATTGCCCGAATTTCTGGCGCATGCGGTGGCGCTGGAACAGGAAGCCGCCGACCGCTATCTCGAACTCGCCGACATGATGGAAGCGCACCGCAATGACGGCGTCTCAGCGGTGTTCCGTGACATGACCCGTTTTTCCGAACTGCATCGGGACGAGATCAAGGCCAGGGTCGCTTCGATCGAGCTGCCGCGACTGAAATCCTGGGAATATCGCTGGCGCTCGCCCCCCGAGGTTGGCGGCGAAGAGGGTTTCGATTATCTGATGGAACCCTATCATGCGCTGAAATACGCGCGCGCCAATGAATTGCGGGCGATGCAGTACTACCGTTCGGTCGAGCAGACCTCGACCGATGCCGAGGTGAAGCGCTTGGCGGCGGCGTTTGCTACAGAGGAGTCGGAGCACGTTGCCGCCTTGGACAAATGGATCGCGCTCACCGCCAGGCCGTCTACCACCTGGAAGGACGATCCGGACCCGCTGCCTCCCCCCGTGTGAGCGCTCGCGCAAAGCGTCGACAGGCTGCTGAAATTCGCTTCCCTGGCTTAGTCTTGCAGGTATACGCAGGTTTGTCTCAGAGGGAAGTGAATTTCGGCAGCCATCCAAAATGGGGGATTTAAAAGGGGGCATGCCCCCTTTTTCAACACCCTGTTATACCGGGTATCGGTCCTTGATCGCGCGTGAATTCAACAGCAGCCCCGCCGCAACGGTGAACAGCGCGACCGATCCGAGGATGACGGCGGCAAATGCCCATGGTTGCCCCGTCTGCTGGCGCAGGTTCACGAGCTGAATCGCAACCGCGATCCAGGTCACGGCCGCGCCGTAGGCCAGGATCTGCAGCAAGATCAGGCTCCAGCGCCTGCGAACCAGAAACAGCAGCGGCGCAGCCAGGCACAACGCCACCATGGCCGAATTGCCGGTCCGCAGGAAATGGGCACCCAGAAGCAAGGCGGCGATTACGAACAGGCTGGTGCGAAGGGTCATCCGCCCGGCCTACAGCGCATAGGCAACTTTCATTCCCTGTTCCATCGCCCGTAGCGCATCGATTTCCTCGGCGCGTTCCGCACCGCCGATCAGCGCTGCGTCGATTCCGCGGGCCGCGAGTTCCGCGCGCAGCGTATCGACCGGTTCCTGCCCGGCGCAGACGACCACATGATCGACTTCGAGCAATTTGGGTCGGCCTTCGTGCAGGATGTGCAGCCCACTGTCGTCGATGCACTGATAGCTGACGCCGGAGAGCACGGATATGCCGCGGCGCGCGAGTTGCATGCGTATCGCCCAGCCGGTGGTCGCGCCCAGGCCTTTGCCCGGGGCGCCGGATTTCCTTTGCAGCATGACGATGGTGCGCGGCAGTTCCGGGCTCCCGGGTGACACCAGGCCGCCGTCGCCCATGCCTTGCGGATCTACGCCCCAGGACGCGAGAAAATCGGATATGCCGGCAGCGCCGCACGGCTGGCTCAGATACTCGGCGACGTCGAAACCGATGCCGCCGGCGCCGATGATGGCGACGTGCTGTCCCGGCACCTTGGCGCCGGAGAGCACTTCGTCATAGCGCAACACCTTGGGATGGTCGATGCCGGGGATGTCCGGCAGGCGCGGACGCACGCCGCTCGCGAGCACCACGGCGTCATAGCCGCCTTGCGCCAGTTCGCGCGCGCCGACGCGCCGTCCGGCTTTCAACTGCACACTGCTGCGCGCGAGGCGGGTGCGGAAATAGCGCAGCGTTTCGGTGAATTCCTTGCCCGGGACTTGCTTCGCCAGGTTCAGCTGTCCGCCGATGTCCGTGTTCGCTTCGTACAGAGTGACGCTGTGGCCGCGCTCGAATGCGGTGACGGCACAGGAGAGTCCGGCGGCGCCGGCGCCGACCACGGCGACGCGCTTCGCGCGCGCTGCCTTGCTGGCCGGATAAAGGGTTTCGTGACAGGCGCGCGGATTGACCAGGCAGCTTGCGACCTGGTTGCGGAATAGGAAATCCAGGCAGGCCTGGTTGCAGGCGACGCAGGTATTGATTTCGTCTGCGCGCCCCTGCTCGGCTTTGAGCGGAAACGCGGCGTCGGCCAGCAGCGGCCGCGCCAGCGATACCAGATCGGCCACGCCCTGCGCCAACAAGGCCTCCGCCAGTTCGGGCGTATTGATGCGGTTGGTGGCCATGACCGGAATCGACACCGCCGAGTTGATGCGCGCGGTCGCATCGCGCCAGGCCGCACGCGGCACCATATAGCCTATGGTGGGAACGCGCGCCTCATGCCAGCCGATGCCGGTGTCGAGGACGTCCACGCCCGCGGCCTCGAGCGCGCGCGCCAACTGCAGCGTTTCCTCCGCATTCAATCCGCCCCCGACCAGGTCCAGGGCCGACATGCGGAACAAGATCAGGAAGCCGGGGCCGACGCGCGCGCGCGTCGCGCGCACCACGTCCAGGGGGAAGCGCAGGCGATTCGCAAGCGAACCGCCGTATTGGTCACCGCGATTGTTGGTCCGCGTCGCGGTGAACTGGCTGATCAGGTAGCCTTCGGATCCCATGATCTCGACGCCGTCGTAGCCGGCCTCGCGCGCGAGCGCGGCACAGGCGGCGAAGCTTTCTATGGTGTGCTCCACCTCGGCGGTGGCCAGCGCGCGCGGCTTGCGCCGGTTGATCGGCGAAGGAATGTCGGAGGCGCCGACCAGGCCGTCATGCTTGGCGTAGCGCCCGGCGTGCAGGATCTGCAGGCAGATCAGGCCGCCGGCGGCGTGCACCGCGGCCGTGACCACGCGGTGTTCGGCGATCTTGTCCGGGTGGTCGAGCGCGCCCGAATCGGCTTCGAGCAATCCGGCTGCATCCGGCGAGTAGCCGCCGGTGATGATCAGCGCCGCGCCGCCGCGGGCGCGTTCGGCGTAGAAGGCGGCGGCGCGGGCGCTGCCATCGGGTTCGGATTCCAGGCGCGTGTGCATCGAACCCATGACGATGCGGTTTTTCAGCGTGAGGGTACCGGCTTGCAGCGGTTGAAACAGATGGGGATAAGTAGACATGAAGGGCGCTTTTCGTGGTTTGGCCGCGGCATTATGCGCGAGTGCGCGCGTGCCGACAATCACCTTGATTTGCACAGGGTTAAAGCTTGCGCCGGGTACCGCCTTGGCGCAGAATCCAACGCTCGATTTCGTACGGGAATCCATGCATGAATGCCAGCGCGACCGAACTCAGGCGCGACGTCGAAGTCATCGGCTGGGTCGGATTCGCGCATCTGCTGTCGCATTTCTTCCAACTGATCCTGGCGCCGCTGTTTCCCTTGATCAAGGACGAGTTCGGCATCGGCTATGCAGCGCTCGGCCTGATGGTCTCGGTGATGTACACCGTCTCCGGCATATCGCAGACCCTGGCCGGGTTCGCCGTCGACCGCTATGGCGCGCGCCGCGTGCTGCTGTTTGGCATGGCCGCATTTTCCCTGGCGCTGCTGCTCACCGGTCTGGCGACTGCATACTGGATGCTGGTGGCGATCGCGCTGCTGGCGGGCATAGGCAACAGCGTGTTTCACCCGGCTGATTTCGCCATCCTCAACGCGAAGGTGAATCCAAAGCGGCTGGGCTATGCGTTCAGCACCCACGGCATCGGCGGCAATTTTGGCTGGCTCGCCGCGCCCGCGTTCAGCATCGGCATATCCACGGTCTATGGTTGGCGCGCCGCGACCATTGCGGCCGGCGTCCTCGGGCTGCTGATCACCGCCGTCATTGCCAGCCGGGCGGCTTTGACCGATGTGCCGGCCGAAGGGCAGCGTAGCAAATCCCAAGCCGCGCGCAGGGACGGGCTGCGGCAGGACCTGCGTACGCTGATGTCGAGGCCGGTGCTGAAGTGCTTTGCATTTTTCACCTTCTATTCGATGGCGCTGATCGGGCTGCAGACGTTTTCGGTGGCGGGGACAACGGCCTTGTACGGCGCGCCCCTGATCGTCGCGAGCGCAGCGCTGACCGGATTTCTGTTTGGCGGGATCGTCGGCACCGTCGCCGGCGGATTCGCCGCCGCGCACAGCAGCCGGCACAACCTCGTCGCGGCCTCGGGCATGCTGGTCGGCGCCGCGCTGACGCTGCTGCTGGCGAGCGGGGCGCTGCCCCTGTGGCTGTTGACCGGCAGCATGAGCCTGATCGGATTTTCCGTGTTCTGCACCCAGCCTTCGCGCGACATCCTGGTGCGCGCAGCGACACCCCCGGGTGCGACGGGCAAGGTCTATGGCTTCGTCTATTCGGGCCTGGATCTGGGCGGATCCTTGTCGCCGCTGCTATTCGGATGGATGCTCGACCGGCATATCCCGCAGTGGGTATTTGGCACCGCGGCACTGTTCATGCTGGTAACCGTGGCGACGGTACTCACGCTGCGCCCGCGACCGGCCGCAGGCGCTGAACCGGTTCCGGGTGCAATGCCGCAAAAGTCGCCTTCGTAGTGGCTGCCGGCGACACTGGCGCGCCGGCGACCGAGCCGGTACGCATCGACAAATGGCTGTGGGCGGCGCGTTTTTTTAAGACGCGCAGTCTGGCCGCGGCGGCCGTGGACGGCGGTAGGGTGCGGTTGAACGGCGCGAGCGTAAAGCCCGCGCGTGCGATCAGGCTCGGGGACGCGCTGGCGATTCGCGTCGGCGAACTGCAGTGGGAGGTCGAGGTCAAAGCGCTGTCGCGAAGCCGGGGGCCTGCTGCACAGGCGGCGTTGCTCTACGCCGAACGCGAGGACAGCCGAGTCCGCCGCGAGGCGGCGATGGCACTGCGCAAGGTACAGCCGCACCCGGCCGCGGGCGTGAAGGGACGGCCGACGAAGAAGGACCGCAGGCTGATCCATCGTTTCACCGGGAGCTAGGCGGACCTGAGACGGGCGCCTAAATTAGCCAGGGGTCGGGGCCCTGTTTCCGGTAGAATCCCGCCTCTTTCGCACCCCACCCCAGAAACGGAAACACCTTGATCGTCACCTCCGGCATCACCATCCAATTCGGCGCCAAGCCCTTGTTCGAGAACATCTCGGTCAAATTCGGCGAAGGCAACCGCTATGGCCTCATCGGCGCCAATGGCTGCGGCAAATCCACGTTCATGAAAATCCTCGGCGGCGACCTTGAGTCGAGCGGCGGCAGTGTCGCGGTCGATCGCAACGAGCGCGTGGGCAAGCTGCGCCAGGACCAGTTCGCCTACGAGGACCAGCGCGTGCTCGACGTGGTCCTGATGGGGCACGAGGAAATGTGGCAGGCGATGATGGATCGCGATGCGATCTACGCCAATCCGGACGCGAGCGAAGAGGACTATATGCACGCCGCCAACCTGGAGGCGCGCTACGCCGAATTCGGCGGCTACACCGCCGAGGCGCGCGCGGGCGAACTGCTGCACGGCGTGGGCATCCCGATCGAGCAGCACACGGGCCCGATGAGCGCGATCGCGCCGGGCTGGAAGCTGCGCGTGCTGCTGGCGCAGGTGCTGTTCGCGGATCCGGACATCATGTTGCTCGACGAGCCGACCAACAACCTCGACATCAACTCGATCCGCTGGCTCGAGGACGTGCTGAACGCGCGCAGCTGCACCATGATCATCATTTCCCACGACCGGCATTTCCTCAACAGCGTGTGCACCCACATGGCCGACATGGACTACAGCACGCTGCGTGTCTATCCGGGCAACTACGACGACTACATGCTCGCCTCGACCCAGGTGCGCGAGCAGTTGCTCGCAGCCAATACCAAGGCGAAGGAGAAAGTGGCCGAGCTGCAGGATTTCGTGCGCCGCTTCTCTGCCAACAAATCGAAGGCGCGGCAGGCGACGTCGCGCGCGCGCCAGATCGAGAAGATCAAACTCGAGGACGTCAAGCCCTCCAGCCGCCAGTATCCTTATATCCGCTTCGAATTCGACGAAAAGGAAAAACTGCACCGGCTCGCGGTGGAAGTGAAGGGCCTCGCCAAGAGCTACGACAAGCCCCTGATCAAGGGGCTGGATCTTACCGTCGAGGCCGGCGAGAAGATCGCCATCATCGGCCCCAACGGCATCGGCAAGACCACGCTGCTGCGCTGCCTGTGGGGCGACCTGAAACCCGACTACGGCACGGTGAAATGGGCGGAAAAAGCGCGCCCGGGGTATTGCGCCCAGGACCATGCCGCCGATTTCGCCGGCGACGCGACGCTGTTCGACTGGGTCGGGCAGTGGCGGCGCGAGGGCGACGACGACCAGAAGGTCCGCGCGACCCTGGGGCGGCTGCTGTTCTCGGGCGACGACGGCAAGAAATCGGTCAAGGTGATATCGGGCGGTGAGGGCCAGCGCATGGCTTTCGGCAAACTGATCCTGCAAATGCCCAATGTGCTGCTGCTCGATGAGCCGACCAACCACCTCGACATGGAATCGATCGAATCGCTGAACGGCGCGCTCGACCGCTACCGTGGCACGCTGATTTTCGTTTCCCACGACCGCGAGTTCGTATCTTCGATCGCGACGCGCGTCATCGAGATGATGCCGGGCACGGGCAAGCAAATCGGCGCGAAAATCGTCGACTTCCGAGGCAGCTACGAGGAATACTTGCAACAGCAGGGACTGGGCTGAGCGCGCGGCAGGCCCGTCCTGCCCCTCAATCTTTGCGGATAGTGGCCGATATACCTAATCGGAACGATCCGAATGCGAGGATTTCTTGAACACAGCCCAGCCCGCCGCAGCGAAACATCCGCCGGCGCGAGAATCGCGCGAACCGACCGAGGAATCGGCCGGCGAGGAAAGCCTGACGCACCACGCCGAGCGCGTGGTGGTGTCGCGGCTGCGCGTCATGATGCGGACCATCCTCGATCCATGCATTTCGACGTTGCAGGGGCTGCGCAAGCGCACGGTCGGCCCGGAAGACGCTGACGAAGAGGCCGGGGATAGCAGACGAGGCTCGAGAAATGCCAGACCGGGCGGCGGCCGCGATGCGGCGGAGCGCGCGGACGAGGGCGACGAGGCGGACGAGGCTCCCAGGCCAAAGCGCCGATTACTAACTTATCTGATCTATTTCAGCATGTTGCTCGCGGGCGGCATGATCGGCGGGGCGCTCGCCTACGAACTGCTAGCGAGTCTGGTCAATCGCCAGGCGATGGAAAGCCGGCGCCTCGAGGCGGCGATGGCGAAGCAGTCGAAGTCCGCTGCGTCGAACGAAAAGAAACTGGCGGAAGCGCTGAGCAAGCGGGTGGAAGCCGAGAAAAAGCTCGAGGAAGCGAAGAAGAAACAAACCGAGGCGGAGAAGAAACTTGAAACGACACTTGCCGATACGAAGGCCGCGGCAGAAAAGCAGAAAAAGCTCGATGACGCGGTGAAACTGCTGGAACAGATACGCGGGTCCGATCGCTCAGGCACTGCGCCGCGCTTACCACCGACGAGCAGCGGTGGTGCCGAGCGCAATTCACGCCCGCCGCCCGTCAGCAGCGGCAGTGCGGAGCGCAATCCGCGTCCACTCAAGTCCGGCGACTGTACCCTGGGCACGGGCGATGTCAAAGGCTTGAAGGACTGCGTCAACGAGTTCAACCGTTGACAGGGCGCAGGCTAGGCAAGAGAAAGCCCGGCGTCTTGTGAACGCCGGGCTTTCGGATTAGGCGCCGGATGGGCGCCGAAACTTGCGCGCGCTCTATGCCGCGGACAGCAGTTCCCGCAGAACGTACGGCATGATGCCGCCGTGGCGGTAGTAGTCGACTTCGATGCTGGTGTCGATCCGCAGCAACACCTGCACTTCGCGGCGGCTGCCGTCCTTGCCCTTGATCACCAGAGTCACGTCCTGCTGCGGCTTGATCGCGCCGTCGATGCCGAGGATGTCGAATTCCTCGTCGCCCTTGATGCCGAGCGTCGCGACGGTGTCCGAGCCTTTGAACTGGCAGGGCAGCACACCCATGCCGACCAGGTTGGAGCGGTGGATGCGCTCGAAGCTCTTGGCGATCACCGCCTTCACGCCCAGTAGCTGCGTGCCCTTGGCCGCCCAGTCGCGACTCGATCCGGTACCGTACTCCTCGCCGCCGAATACCACCGTGGGCATGCCCTGCGCGATGTATTTCATCGCCGCGTCATAGATCGGCAGCGCTTCGCCCGAAGGCTGCATCACCGTGACCCCGCCTTCGACGCGCGCGCCGTCGGCCTTGAGCGGAACCATGAGGTTCTTGATGCGCACGTTGGCAAACGTCCCGCGCATCATCACGTCGTGGTTGCCGCGCCGGGCGCCATAGCTATTGAAGTCCACCACCGGCACGTCGTGCTCGAGCAGGTACACGCCTGCGGGCGAACTCGGCTTGATCGATCCGGCCGGGCTGATGTGGTCGGTCGTGACCGAGTCGCCGAATATGCCCAGCGCGCGCGCGCCGGTGATGTTGCCGGTCGTGCCCGGCTGCATGCCGAAGCCTTCGAAGAAGGGCGGCTCGGCGATGTAGGTCGACTTGGGCCAGTCATACACCTGGCCGGACGCGGAACTGATCTTCTGCCACAGCGGGTTGTCCTTGCCCGGATTCGTGTACAGGCGCTGGAAGGTCTTGGGATTCATCGCGTATTTCATGCAGGCGTCGACCTCTTCGCTGGTCGGCCAGACGTCGCCGATCCACACCTCCTCACCTTTCTTGCCCTTGCCAAGAGGCTCGGTCATCAGATCCTTCAACATGGTGCCGGCGATGGCATAGGCCACGACCAGCGGTGGCGAGGCGAGGAAGTTGGCGCGCAGATTGGGATGGATGCGCGCCTCGAAGTTGCGGTTGCCCGAGAGTACCGCCGCGCAGACGAGGTCATTTGCGACAATGGTCTCTTCGATCGGCTCGGCCAGCGGGCCGGCGTTGCCGATGCAGGTGGTGCAGCCGTAGCCTGCCAGGAAGAAACCGAGCTTCTCCAGGTAGGGCAGCAGGCCGGCATTGGTGAGGTATTCGGTCACCACGCGCGATCCGGGCGCAAGTGAAGTTTTGATGTGCGGCTTCACCGTGAGTCCGCGCTCGACCGCTTTTTTCGCGAGCAGCCCGGCGGCGAGCAGCACGCTTGGGTTGGAGGTGTTGGTACAGGACGTGATGGCGGCAATGAGCACGTCGCCCGAACCGACTTCCACGCCGCTGCGTGCCTTGAAGCGCTTCCCGAGATCTTCCGGCTTCTTGGCGAAACCGTTGTCGGCCACTGGCTTGGCAAATAGCTCGCCGAACTTCGACTTCACATTGCCGATTTCGATGCGGTCCTGCGGGCGCTTCGGACCGGCGAGCGAGGGTGCCACGGTGCCGAGGTCGAGTTCCACCACCTGGCTGTAATCGATGCTGCCGGCTTTGGGGATGCCATACAGACCCTGAGCCTTGAAATAGGACTTGAACGCGTCGATTTCCTCCGCGGTGCGTCCACTGCCTTGGAAATAGGCGATGGTCTTGTCATCCACGGGGAAGAAGCCCATGGTGGCGCCGTACTCCGGCGCCATGTTGGCGATGGTCGCGCGATCGGGCAGCGCGAGGCTTGCCGTGCCCTCGCCGAAGAACTCGACGAACTTGCCCACGACTTTGGCTTTCCTGAGCATCTCGGTGACGGTGAGTACCAGGTCGGTGGCGGTGACGCCGCCGCGCAATTTTCCCTTCAGGTGCACGCCGACCACGTCCGGCGTGAGGAAGTACACCGGCTGGCCGAGCATGCCGGCCTCGGCTTCGATGCCGCCCACGCCCCAGCCGACCACGCCGATGCCGTTGATCATGGTGGTGTGGCTGTCGGTGCCGACCAGGGTGTCGGGATAGTAGACGCCGTTCTTCCGGTGCACACCGCGCGCCAGGTACTCGAGGTTGACCTGATGCACGATGCCGACGCCGGGGGGCACGACCTTGAACGTGTCGAAGGCCTGCATGCCCCATTTCATGAACTGGTAGCGCTCCTGGTTGCGCTGGAATTCCAGCTTCATGTTCAGGTCGAGCGCATTCTTGCTGCCGTAGTTGTCGATCTGGATCGAGTGATCGACCACCAGGTCCACCGGCACCAGCGGCTCGATCAGCTTCGGGTTCTTGCCCATCTTGTGCGCGACGCCGCGCATCGCTGCGAGGTCGGCGAGCAGGGGCACGCCGGTGAAATCCTGCAGCACGATGCGCGCCAGCACGAACGGGATCTCGTTAGTGCGCGCGGCGTTCGGCTTCCAGCCGGCGAGTTGTTTGACGTGTTCCTCGGTGACCTTGTTGCCGTCGCAATTCCGGAGCACCGATTCGAGCACGATGCGGATCGATACCGGCAGGCGCGAGATCTTGCCGAGGCCAGCCTGTTCCAGCGCCGGCAGGGAATAGAACTTGCCGGTCTTGCCGGAAGCGAGTTTGAAGTCTTTATAGGTGTTGTACAGGTCATGCGGCATTAAAGCCTCCATCGTTAATCCAGATACTGTCGGGAGTGCATCCAGGGAAATTCGGGGACAGACCACGTTTTTCGGTATCGTTCGCCGGGTCAACTCCCGGCCGCGAGAACGAAAAACGTGGTCTGTCCCCGATTTTTCGTTTTTCGGCCAATAGGCGCGCGCGGCGTTCCAGCAATGCCGTCAGTTGCTCGTCGCAGCGCGCGATCGGCGTGGGATAGCGCCGGATTTCATCCGAGAGCGCGGCGATGCTTGCATCCAGCTTGGCGGTCATGGCGGACTCTCCATGTGTCTGATGCCTCTTGTCAGATGACGAACAGGTCGACGAACTCGTTGACCGGCGTTGCTTCCAGTTTCTTTGCATCCTGGCACAGGGCCAGAATCGCACTGCGCTGCTTCTCCGGAAAGCGGCGCGCCAGGTTGGTCTTGAATTTCTCCACCAGGAGCGGAACGCCATCTTTCCGCCGGCGGCGGTGCCCGATCGGATATTCTACGACGACTTCGCCGGTTTTCCTGCCGTCCTTGAATTCGACCGTGATCGCGTTGGCGATCGAGCGTTTGTCCGGATCGTGGTAATCGAGGCTGAAGCCCTTGTCTTCCACGCAGACCATCTTGTCGCGCAGCGCGTCGATGCGCGGATCGGCGGCCACCGCATCCTCGTAGTCGCCCGCAGTGAGCCTGCCGTGGATCAGGGGTACCGCGACCATGTACTGGATACAGTGGTCGCGGTCGGCCGGATTGCTCAAGGGGCCCTTCTT
>Ga0334722_10000376_pt1 | contig 67523 bp, 63 predicted proteins | sample C3_bottom_MG_FD_207210 | JGI IMG/M metagenome (GOLD analysis project Ga0334722, IMG submission 207210) | Sediment microbial communities from Yellowstone Lake, YNP, Wyoming, USA - C3_bottom | ecosystem: Environmental > Aquatic > Freshwater > Lake > Sediment | place: USA: Wyoming | collected... | reverse complement strand
GCTATTCGTAGCGCACCTCGATAATTTCGAATTCCCGCACGCCCCCTGGGGCCTGTACCTCGACCACGTCGCCCGCGTATTTTCCGATCAAGGCGCGCGCGATCGGTGAGCCGATGGAAATTTTTCCGTGCTTGATGTCGGCCTCGTCGTCGCCGACGATCTGGTAGGTCACCTTGTCGCCGCTCGCCTGTTCCTGCAAGTCGACCGTGGCGCCAAACACGCAGCGGCCATCGGCCTCCAGCAGTTTCGGATCGATCACCTGCGCATTGGCGAGCTTGCCTTCGACCTCGGCGATGCGCCCTTCGATGAAACTCTGCCGCTCCTTGGCCGCGTCGTATTCCGCGTTCTCGGACAAATCGCCATGCGAGCGGGCCTCGGCAATCGCGGCGATCACGCTGTGCCGGTCGACGGTTTTCAGGCGCTGCAGTTCAGCGCGCAACGACTCAGCGCCCTTGACGGTAAGGGGGGTCTTGCTCATGTTCGTGCAATCCTAGTAAGGGGAATTGAACAAGGGGGCGACGCCCCCTTGTAAATTCCCCAAGTAAGCGGGAGGAAACTATGATTGTGTCACAGACTCAATCATAGCTTCCTCAATTCCTTAATTCAGCTTTTGGTGCAGGCGCTGCAAGGCGTAGGGAACCAAGCCCTGAATATGGCGCATGCCGGTGCAGGCGGCGCGTGCCCCTGCGATCGTAGTGTAATACGTTACCCGGCCCTGCAGCGCGCCGTTGCGTATCGACCACGAATCCTGCACGGCGCTGCGCTTTTCATCCACGGTATTCACGATCAGGCTGACCTCGCCGTTCTTGATCATGTCCAGGATGTGCGGCCGGCCCTCGCCTACCTTATTGACCGTCGCCACCTTGATCCCGTTCTGGGTGAGAACCTGCGCGGTCCCGCGCGTCGCAATCAGGCTGAAACCGAGCTCGAGCAGCTCGCGCCCGATCTGCACCGCCGCCTGTTTGTCGCTGTTGCGGACGCTGATGAACACCTTGCCGGCCTTGGGCAGCTTCACGCCTGCGGCGAGCTGCGACTTGACGAACGCCTCGCCGAAGGACTGGCCCACCCCCATGACCTCACCGGTCGATTTCATTTCCGGCCCGAGGATGGTATCGACACCCGGAAACTTGATGAACGGGAATACCGCCTCCTTCACCGAGAAATACGGCGGCACCACTTCCTTCGCGGTTCCATTTTCGATCAGGCCTTGTGCTTCCAGCGTCATGCCGACCATGCAGCGCGCCGCGATCTTGGCCAAAGGCAGGCCGGTCGCCTTGGACACGAAGGGCACGGTGCGCGAGGCGCGCGGATTGACTTCGAGCACGAATACGGTGCCGTTCTGAATCGCGAACTGCACGTTCATCAGACCGACCACATTGAGCGCCAGCGCCATTTGCACCGTCTGCGTGCGCAACGCCTGCTGCATCTCGGCGGTTAGCGAAAACGGCGGCAGCGAACAGGCCGAGTCGCCCGAGTGCACCCCCGCCTGCTCGATGTGCTCCATGATACCGCCTATCATCACCTGCTCGCCGTCGCAGATGGCATCGACATCGACTTCGATGGCATCGTTGAGGAAGCGGTCGAGCAGCACCGGCGAATCGTTGGAGACCTTGACCGCCTCGCGCATGTAGCGTTCCAGGTCGCGCTGTTCGTGCACGATTTCCATGGCGCGGCCGCCGAGCACGTAGCTCGGCCGCACCACCAGCGGATAACCGATTTCCGCGGCCAGCCTGAGCGCGTCGGCTTCGTTGCGCGCGGTGCGGTTCGGCGGCTGCTTCAGCTTGAGGTCGTGCAGCAGTCTCTGGAAGCGCTCGCGATCCTCGGCCACGTCGATCATGTCCGGGCTGGTGCCGATGATCGGAACGCCGTTGGCTTCCAACGCGCGCGCGAGCTTCAGCGGCGTCTGACCGCCGTACTGCACCACCACGCCGTGGGGTTGCTCCTTGTCGACGATCTCGAGCACGTCCTCCAGCGTCAGCGGCTCGAAATAAAGGCGGTCCGAAGTGTCGTAATCGGTCGAAACCGTCTCCGGGTTGCAATTGACCATGATGGTCTCGTAGCCGTCGTCGCGCAGCGCCAGCGCCGCATGCACGCAGCAGTAATCGAACTCTATGCCCTGGCCGATGCGGTTGGGGCCGCCCCCCAGCACCATAATCTTCTTGCGCGCGGTCGGCGCCGCCTCGCACTCCTCCTCGTAGGTGGAATACATATAGGCGGTATTGGTCGCGAATTCCGCGGCGCAGGTATCGACGCGCTTGTACACCGGCCGAACGCCGAGCGCATGGCGACGCTCGCGCACCTTGCGCTCCGTAGTCGCGAACAGCGTGGCCAGACGCCTATCGGAGAAGCCGTTGCGTTTGAGGGCCAGGAGCGCGCCGGCGTCCAGGTCTTCCAGGCGTTTCCCTTTCAATGCCTGTTCCTGTCTTACCAGGTCCTCTATTTGCGCCAGAAACCACGGATCGATGTGCGTATCGCCCTGAATCTGCTCGAACGAGAGCCCGCAGCGGAAGGCGTCGGCCACGTACCAGATGCGCTCCGGCCCCGGATCGCCGAGCTCGGTTTCGAGCACCTCCGGATCGGTCGTCTTCTCGTCCAGGCCGTCGGCACCGGTCTCCAACCCGCGCAATGCCTTCTGGAACGACTCCTGGAAGGTGCGGCCGATCGCCATCACTTCACCCACCGACTTCATCTGCGTGGTCAGGCGGCTGTTCGCTTGCGGAAATTTTTCGAACGCGAAGCGTGGAATCTTGGTGACGACGTAATCGATGGTCGGCTCGAACGAGGCCGGCGTCGCGCCGCCGGTGATTTCATTGGCGAGTTCGTCCAGCGTATAGCCAACGGCGAGCTTGGCCGCCACCTTGGCGATCGGAAACCCGGTTGCCTTGGAGGCAAGCGCCGAGGAACGCGACACGCGCGGGTTCATCTCGATGATCACCATCTTGCCGTCGACCGGATTGATCGCGAACTGCACGTTGGAGCCGCCCGTTTCCACCCCGATCTCGCGCAACACCGCGATCGAGGCGTTGCGCATGATCTGGTATTCCTTGTCGGTCAGCGTCTGCGCCGGCGCCACGGTGATCGAGTCGCCGGTGTGCACGCCCATCGGATCCAGGTTTTCGATGGAGCAGATGATGATGCAGTTGTCCGCCTTGTCGCGCACGACTTCCATCTCGAATTCTTTCCAGCCGATCACCGATTCCTCGATCAGCAGTTCCTTGGTCGGCGAGGCATCCAGGCCGCGCTCGCAGATGGCGACGAACTCCTCGCGGTTGTACGCGATGCCGCCGCCGGAACCGCCCAGGGTAAACGAGGGCCGGATCACCACCGGGTAGCCGATCGCCGCCTGCACCTGCAACGCCTCTTCCATGCTGTGCGCGAGCATCGAGCGCGGGGAATCCAGGCCGATGGATTTCATCGCCTGTTTGAATTTCTCGCGGTCTTCGGCCTTGTCTATGGCCTCGCGCGAGGCGCCTATCATCTCCACGCCGTATTTTTCCAGCACGCCGTGCTTGGCCAGGTCGAGCGCGCAATTCAAGCCGGTCTGCCCGCCCATGGTCGGCAGCAGCGCGTCCGGACGCTCCTTCGCAATGATGGACTCGACCATCTGCCAGGTTACCGGCTCGATATAAGTGACATCGGCCATCTCCGGATCGGTCATGATGGTGGCCGGATTGGAGTTCACCAGGATGACTTTGAAGCCTTCCTCGCGCAGCGCCTTGCAGGCCTGCGCGCCGGAATAGTCGAATTCGCAGGCCTGGCCGATGATGATCGGGCCGGCGCCGATGATCAGGATGCTGCGTATGTCGGTGCGTTTCGGCATGGCTCAGAACCTTGGCATCAACGACTGGACATCAGCTTGGCAAATCGATCGAACAGGTAACCGATATCGTGCGGGCCGGGGCTCGCCTCGGGATGGCCCTGGAAGCAGAACGCGGGCCGATCGGTGCGCGCGAGGCCCTGCAGGCTGCCGTCGAACAGCGATATATGGGTCGGACGTAAATTCGCCGGTAAGGTCGCCGGATCGACAGCAAAACCGTGGTTCTGGCTGGTGATCACCACTTCACCCGTGTCCAGGTCCTTCACCGGGTGATTGGCACCGTGATGGCCGAACTTCATTTTTATGGTCTTCGCGCCCGACGCGAGACCGAGCAACTGATGACCGAGACAAATGCCGAATGTGGGCGTTCCCCCGGCTACGATTTCGCGTATCGCCTCGATCGCATAATCGCAGGGTTCAGGATCGCCCGGGCCGTTGGAGAGGAACACGCCGTCAGGCTTCGCAGCGAGTAACATCTTTGCCGGCGCCTGCGCCGGAAACACCGTTACCTTGCAGCCGCGTTCGGACAGAAGGCGCAGGATATTGCGCTTCATGCCATAGTCATAGGCTGCGACATGAAAGCGATGGCTCTCAATTTTACGATACCCGGCGCCCAACCCCCAGGCGCCCTCGTTCCACTCGTAGGGTTCAGTCACCGACACTACCTTGGCCAGATCCATGCCGGCGAGGCCGGGAAACTCGCGCGCCCTGGCCAACGCGCGCGCCACGTCCGCTTCGCTTGGCGTATCGCCCTGCGCGGCAGTATAGATACATCCGGATTGCGCGCCGTTGGTGCGCAGAATGCGGGTGAGCTTGCGCGTATCGATGCCGGCGATGGCGACGACTTTGTTCGCGCTGAGGTAGCCGGGGAGGCTTTGCTCGCTGCGCCAGTTCGATACACGTAGCGGCAAATCGCGGATGACCAGGCCGGCCGTATGCACTTGCGTGGACTCCTGGTCTTCCCGATTGACGCCGGTATTGCCGATATGCGGATAGGTCAGCGTGACGATCTGGCGGCAATAGGAAGGATCGGTGAGGATTTCCTGGTAGCCGGTCATGGCCGTGTTGAACACGACTTCGCCGACCGTGCTGCCGGCAACGCCGATGCCGGAGCCGTGAAATATTGTCCCGTCGGCGAGCGCAAGGAAAGCGGGCGAGAACGGCGATGACAGGGCTAACTCCAGGATTTATATACAGAAACGGGACAGGAACAATCGCTGTCCTGTCCCGTAAGACGGCGCGATTATAACCCGAAACCGGGGCTCTCGGCAAACCTGGTTGGCGATACAGCTGGTCGCGCCGGGCTGCGCCCTTTTAGCGCAAACCGAGCACGTCCTGCATATCGTACAGTCCCGAGGTCTTCGCTTCGAGGAAACGCGCAGCATGGGCTATGACGCCGGGCTGCGCCCTCTTAGCGCAAACCGAGCACGTCCTGCATATCGTACAGTCCCGAGGTCTTCGCTTCGAGGAAACGCGCAGCCCGCAGGGCGCCCACCGCATAGGTCATGCGGCTTTGCGAGCGCACCGTGATTTCCACGCGCTCGCCGCTGCCGGCGAAGATCACGGTATGTTCGCCGACGATGTCGCCGCCGCGAATCGCGTGAAAACCTATGCTCTTGGTATCACGCTCGCCGGTATCGCCTTCGCGCCCGTACACGGCGCAGCTCTTCAGATTGCGCCCCAGCGCCGCGGCAATTACCTCGCCCAGCTTGAGCGCGGTGCCGGAGGGCGCATCCACCTTGTGCCGGTGATGCGCTTCGACGATCTCGACATCGTAGGCGTCGCCCAAGATGTTTGCCGCGACCTCGGCCAGCTTGAACGTGGCGTTGACGCCGACCGCCATATTCGGCGCGAATACGATGGCAATCCGCTTCGCCGCGTCGACAATGCGCTGCTTGTCCCGGGCGGAAAAACCCGTGGTACCGATCGCCATTTTTGTACCCGATTTAAGGCAGGCATCCAAATGCTGCAGGCTGCCTTCGGGGCGGGTAAAGTCGATCAGGCAATCGGACGCGGCAATTCCTGCCGCGTAGTCGGCGCTGATGGCGACGCCGGAGACGATACCCAAGGCCTCGCCCGCATCCTTGCCAAGCTGCGGGCTGTGCGCGACTTCCAGCGCGGCCGAGAGCTTCAGGTCCTCGCTGGCGCACACCGCCTCGATCAAGGTGCGACCCATGCGCCCGGAGCTGCCGGCAATGGCGATTTTCATATTGCTCCCGTGAAAACTAGGCTGCAACTACCTTACTTTATCCTTGAGCCGCTCCCACCAGCTCTTTTTTTCCTGTGGTTTGCTTTCACCTGACGCGCTCGGGGTCGCGGCCGGTTTCTCCGGCGCAGCGGCCTTTTCCGATGCCGCCGCCGGCTTGGCCATTTCAGTGCCTTTTGGCGCGGCTGGTTTCGATTCCGGTACCGCCACAGGCGCTGGCGGCTGGCTCGCTTCCGGTTTGGCCGCAGGCGCCTGTGTATTCGCTTCCGGCATCTTGACCGCGGCCGGGTCCGCGCTCTCCGTGGGCATCACGTCGCTGTTCATGCGTGCGAGTTTGCCGTCCTCGAAAAACACCGCGAGCTTGTAGTGCTCCAATTCCTTGGAACTGGCTTTTTGGCGCCGGAACACGTAATCCCAACGATCGGCGTGAAAGCCGTCCGTGATCAGCGGTGTGCCCAGCACAAAGCGCACCTGATCCTTGGTCATCCCAAGCTTCAACTGCGAGACCATATCCTGAGTAAGGAAATTGCCCTGCTGGATTTCCATGCGGTAAGGCGACACGACCGGCGCCGACAGCCGCCCGGAACCGCAGGAAACAAGGAGCAATACGGCAAAAGCCGCCAGGGCGCGCAAAAACATGGATAGAATTCGTTCTCAAGAACCGGAAAACGCTATATCATAACCTAGTTAATACTCATCATCGATACGCGCATGAGCAAGCCTCAGGATTTAAAGACCATCGGCCTCAAGGCTACGGCGCCGCGCCTCAAAATTCTGAACCTGTTCGAACAGAGCAGTGTTCGCCACCTGTCGGCGGAGGATGTATATAAGCTCCTGGTGGCAGACGGCCTGGACACGGGATTGGCCACGGTCTATCGCGTGCTGACGCAGTTCGAGCATGCCGGCTTGCTGCAGCGGCATCATTTCGAATCCGGGCGCGCCGTATTCGAACTCAATGTAGGCAACCATCACGACCATCTGGTTTGCATGCAGTGCGGACGGGTCGAGGAGTTCTATGACGCCGAAATCGAAAAACGCCAGATCAAGATCGCCAAAGAGCGCGGCTTCGTGATCAGCGAGCATTCCTTGCATCTGTACGTCGATTGCGTCAAGACCAACTGCCCGCACAAGCCGTGAGCTGAGAAGCAGCGCGCGCAAGGGGAAATATCTCCGCTAAGAACGCCGCGCGCAGCCTCTGTTGTTCGTCCCCCCACCCCCGCCGCAATTGGAAGCCTTCCTCACCTCGACCCTGCTCGTCGCCGTCGCCGAAATCGGCGACAAGACCCAGCTTCTTTCCTTCGTTCTTGCCGCGCGGCTGCGCCAACCCTGGGCCATCATCGCCGGAATCCTGGTGGCGACCATCGCCAATCATGCGCTGGCCGGCTCCGCCGGAGCATGGCTGGCGCATCTCAGCGGTCCAGGCGTGATGCAGTGGGTGACCGGGCTTCTGTTCATCGCATTTGGCCTGTGGGCCTTGCACCCGGACGCGCTCGACGACGATCCGAAAATTCACCGCGCGGGCGCATTCGTCACCTCGCTGATCGCTTTTTTCCTTGCCGAGATGGGGGACAAGACGCAGCTCGCCACCGTCGCCCTCGGCGCACGCTTCGACAGCCTGCCGGCAGTGGTGCTGGGCACGACCCTGGGCATGATGATCGCCAATGTGCCGGCGGTCATAATCGGCGAGAAATTGGCCACACGCCTGCCGCTGAAGGCGATACGCTATTGCGCGGCAGGCCTGTTTTTGCTGACCGGTGCACTCACCCTGCTCGGCTGGCCGGCAGCGCTGGCGGGCCGATAGTCGCCCTGGTATCCGGCATCCGGCAATGAAAGGCGGGCACTATGAATGATTCGAAGGCTGCAAACGCGATGGAACTTCTGCTCTGGCGTCATGCCGACGCCGAGGATGGCATCCCCGACGCCGGACGTGCCCTGACTAGGAAGGGCCTGAAGCAAGCCGTGCAGGTGGCGCAGTGGCTGCAGCCGCGACTGCCCAAGGAGTGCCTCATTCTGGCGAGTCCGGCAAAGCGCGCGCAGCAAACCGCAGAAGCGCTGGATTTGCCTTACACCACCGAGCGGCGCATCGGCACCGGCGCCGATATTGCCGACATCGTCGCCGCAAGCAACTGGCCGCAACACCAGGGCACGGTCGTAGTTGTCGGCCACCAACCCACGCTGGGACAGCTCGCAGCCTGGCTGCTTTCGGGCGACCCGGCGGACTGGACGATCAAAAAGGGCGCTTTATGGTGGTTTTCGAGTCGCGCCAGCGGCGACCGTGCGGAGACCGTGCTGCGGGCGGTGGTCGGTCCGGACCTGCTCTGATTCAACGCGACCTAGTAGATATTCAAGCCGCCTTGTTGGCGGAATCGCGCAGCGACTTCAGTTCCAGGCGCAAACCGATCGATTTCCATTCTTCGGCCTCATCGGCCAGCGCCGCAGCGCTCAAGGGGCGGTTCTCGAGCAAGGATTCCGGCAGCAACAGGCGAAACCCGCTTTCGGTCATCTCGGCCCCTGGCAGCGGCAGTTCGAGATCGGTGCGGCTGCGGCAAAACAGGCTTGCCAGGCGCAGACAGAACACCAGTTCCCATTCGCCCGGAACCGGGCTCAGGTCCTCCAGCTTGGCGAGCTTGCCCCGATGCGCCAGCACCAGGCGCGCCAATTGCGATTGCTCCATGCGCGAGAATCCAGGCATGTCGGCATTGGCGATGATGTAGGCCGAATGCTTGTGGTAGCCGTTATGGGCGATAGAAATGCCGATCTCGTGCAAGGCGGCGGCGCGCTCGAGCGTCTGCGATGCGTGCGGGTCGCTTTCGGACTCGCCCAACTGGCGATACAGTCGGCGCGCAACATCGGCCACGCGTGCGGCTTGAGCGGTATCCACATGGTAGCGGCGCATGAACTCGCGCACCGTCACCTCGCGCATATCGTGTTGCTGCACCCGGCCGAGCAAGTCGTAGAGCACGCCCTGGCGCAGCGCTGCGTCCGACACACTGACGCGTTCGAGGCCCAGTTCGTCAAACGCGGCGCACATGATGGCCAAGCCGCCGGGGAGAATGGCTGCGCGGTCATCGCGCATCCCTGGCACGGATAGTCGCGTAATGTCGCCGGCTTTGAGAACGGCGCTCCTGAGTTTGTCCAATCCGGGCGCGGAAATACCGTGTTCGCTCCAGCCATTGGTTTCCAGGATCGAAGCAATCGAACGCGCGGTGCCGGACGAGCCCACAGCCTCGGCCCAGCCAAGCCGGGTATACTGTTTGACTATGGTCTGCAGTTCGTTTCTGGCCGCCAGTTCGGCCTGCTTGAATGCGGATTTCTCGATCTTGCCGTCGCCGAAGTATTTCAAGCTGTAGCTGACGCAGCCCATATAGAGACTGTCCATCAATTCCGGGTCCATGCCGGTACCGATGATGAATTCGGTCGAGCCACCGCCGATGTCCATCACCAGGCGCTTTTCGCGGCTGAGCGGCAAGCTGTGCGTGACGCCGAGGTAGATCAGGCGCGCTTCCTCGCGCCCGGCAATGATTTCGATCGGGAAACCCAGCGCTTCCTTGGCTTCGGCCAGAAACTGGCGCGAGTTCTTGGCCACGCGCAGCGCGTTGGTGCCGACGACGCGCACCGCCTCCGCCGGAAAGCCGCGCAGCCGGTCGGAAAAGCGCCGCAGCGCGTCAAGCGCACGCACTTGCGTGGCGCGATCGATGCGCTTGTCGCGCGTCAGTCCGGCGCCCAGGCGCACCTGCTCGCGCAAGCCATCGAGCAAATAGATCTGGTCATCGACCACCCGGCCGATCTGCAGATGAAAGCTGTTGGAACCGAGGTCGACAGCGGCTAGCGTTTCGTATTGCATGAGCGGATTACCTTAGCACCGGGAACTTGGACACGCAACGCATTTGAACGGGGTGCGCGAGACCTCTCGCACCGGTTTTCGCAGCCGCTTTCGGGGACTGCGGCAAGGTTCGATATTTCTGCTACATTGTGGCACTGCGCCGGGATTCTCAACAATAAACCCAATGCCTCAAAAGCCTACCCTGCTGCTCAACCGCGAAATCGGTATCCTCGAATTCAACCGCCGTGTGCTGGCGCAGGCCGAGGATGCGGACACGCCGCTGCTCGAAAGGCTGAAATTCCTGTGCATCGTCAGCAGCAATCTGGACGAATTCTTCGAAATCCGCGTCGCCGAACTCAAAGAGACCCTGCGCGTCAATCTGTCCCGCACCGGGGCGGACGGCATGAGTCCGCGCGAAGTCTTGGCCGCGGTCAATCGCATCGCGCACGAACTGGTCGAGCGCCAGTACCGCCTGCTCAACGACAGGATCCTGCCCGAACTGGACAAGGCGGGCGTGCGATTTCTGCGCCGCGTCGATCTCAACGAAGCGCAGCGCAACTGGGTACGCGATTATTTCTTCCATGAAATGATGCCCGTGCTCACACCCATCGGGCTGGATCCGGCGCATCCCTTCCCGCGCGTGTTCAACAAGAGCCTGAATTTCGCCGTAGAACTGGAGGGGCGCGATGCGTTCGGACGCGCTTCGCGCGCCGCCATCGTGCAGGCGCCGCGCATACTGCCGCGGATGATCAAGTTGCCGCACGAATTGCGTCGCGGCAAGGAACAAAATTTTGTTTTCCTTTCCTCTGTGTTGCACGAGCACGCGTCCGAGTTATTCGCGGGCATGAGCGTGCGCGGCTGCTACCAGTTTCGCGTGACGCGCAACAGCGATCTGTTCGTCGACGAAGAGGAAGTGAAAAACCTGCGCACCGCGCTGCAGGGCGAGCTGCCGCAACGCAATCTGGGCGCCGCGGTGCGACTGGAAGTCGCCGAGAACTGCACCCAGGCGATGGCGGAATTCCTGCTGCAGCAGACCGAGCTCGGTGCCGAGGACCTGTACCGGGTCAATGGACCGGTCAACTTGGTGCGGCTGATGCAGATTCCCGGACTGGTCAGCCTGCCGGAACTGCAGTTCCCGACGTTTCGGCCGGGCCGCCCCGCCGCGTTGCAGAAGCGGGCCGACGTTTTCGCCGCGGTGCGCAAGGGCGATGTGCTGCTGCACCACCCATTCCAGTCGTTTACGCCGGTGGTCAATTTCATCCAGGAGGCAGCCAAGGACCCGCAGGTGGTCGCAATCAAGCAGACCGTCTATCGCATCGGTACCGACTCCGCCATCATGGAAGCCCTGATCGAGGCGGCCAGCAGCGGCAAAGAGGTGACGGTGGTGGTCGAACTGATGGCGCGCTTCGAGGAGGAGGCCAACATCAACTGGGCAGAGCGGCTGGAGGAAGTCGGCGCGCACGTGGTCTACGGCGTCGTCGCCCACAAGACCCATGCCAAGATGGCGCTGGTGGTGCGGCGCGAGGATGGGAAGCTGCGACGCTATGTGCATCTGGGCACCGGCAATTACCATCCGCGCACCGCGCGGCTATATACCGACTTCGGCCTGCTCACCTGCAATCGGGACGTCTGCGCCGACGTCAACGAGGTGTTCAAGCAACTCACCGGCCTGGGCAAGTCAGAACTGCTGCATCACCTGTGGCTGGCACCGTTCACGCTGCACGCGCAAATCATCGCTGCGATCAAGAACGAGACCCGCCTCGCGAAGTCCGGCAAGCCCGGACGCATCATCGCCAAAATGAATGCCTTGCTCGAGCCGACGGTCATCGAAGCGCTATACGCGGCGTCGCAGGCAGGCGTGCGCATCGATCTGGTAGTGCGCGGCGTGTGTGCGCTGCGCCCCGGCGTCCCGGGTCTGTCCGAGACCATCAAGGTGCGCTCGATCGTCGGCCGGTTTCTCGAACATACCCGCATCTTCTATTTCCACAACAATGGCGCCGAAGACGTCTACCTCTCCAGCGCCGACTGGATGGACCGCAATTTCTTTCGCCGCGTCGAGCTGTGCTTTCCGGTGCTCGACAAGAAACTGAAGCTGCGCGTCATCAACGAGGGGCTCAAGCTGTACCTCAAGGACAACCGCCAGGCCTGGGACATGAATGCCGACGGCCATTACGCGCGCAAGAATACCCGCGGCACCCTGCCGCGCTCGGCGCAAATGATGCTGCTGGGCGAATTGGCCCAGGAATAGTCCCGTTTCGTAACAGCGCGCGTGACCGGCGACCGCATGACCAACCCCGACCGCCCGCTTTCTTTTCGGACAGCGCCTGCGGCTCTTGTTACAATTTCGCGGCAAAGCGGCAGGGATTTCGTAGACTGCCCATACCCATAACTAACAATTTCCCCAATTTCCAGCAGAGGTCGCGATGTTCAGCCGCTTCATGCCGCGTCAAGGCAAATTTTTCGATCTGTTCAACGAGCACGCCGAGCTGATCGTCCAGGGCAGCCGCGAACTGGCGGCGCTGATGGCGAGCGGCGACGAACTCGAGCGCCGCGCCCACAATGTCGAGTCGATAGAAAAGCGCGGCGACAAGATCACCCGCGGCACGATCGAGCTGCTGCACAAGACGTTCATCACTCCGATCGACCGGGAGGATATCCACCAGCTGATCTCGGAAATGGACAACATCCTCGATCTGATCGAAGACTCGGCCCAGCTCATGTACTTGTACGACGTGCGCGTGCTGCCGCCGGAAGCGAAGAAACTCGCGGACATCTGCGTCGAGTGCTGCGACAAGGTGAAAAGCGCCGTGGCCCTGCTCTCCAGCATGGACAACGCCGATGCGATCATGGCGATATGTCAAGACATAGACCGCCTCGAATCGGATGCCGACCACGTGATGCGCGCGGCCATCGGCCGCCTGTTCCGCGACGAGCCCGACGTGCGTGAATTGATCAAGCTGCGCACGGTGTACGAGCACCTGGAGACCGTGACCGACCACTGCGAGGACGTCGCCAATATCATTCAGGGCATCGTACTCGAGAATTCATGAACATGGGACGCGCGCCGAAGCCGACAGAGGAGCGGAAAGTATGAGCGTCCAGATCATGATCTTCCTGATCGTGGTGGCGCTGGCGTTCGATTTCATGAACGGCTTCCACGACGCCGCGAACTCGATCGCGACCATCGTATCCACCGGCGCCATGAGCCCGCAGATGGCGATTATCTGGGCGGCGTTCTTCAATTTCATCGCCTTCCTCTTTTTCGGACTGAGCGTAGCGGCGACGGTGGGCAAAGGCATCATCGACCCGGGCATCATCGACCAGAACGTGGTGCTCGGCGCGCTGTGCGGCGGGATCGTGTGGAACATCGTCACCTGGTATTACGGCATCCCGTCGAGTTCATCGCATGCCCTGATCGGGGGGCTGGCCGGTGCCGCCGTCGCCAAGGGCGGCGTCGGGACGCTGGTAGCGAGCGGCTTTCTCAAGACCATGCTCGCGATCGTGCTGTCCCCGGTATTAGGTTTTGCGATAGGCGCCTTCCTGATGATCGTGGTAGCCTGGATCGGCTCGCGCAGTACCCCGCGCCGCATGGACCGCTGGTTCAAGCGCCTGCAGTTCGTGTCAGCGGCGCTGTACAGCCTGGGACACGGCAGCAACGATGCGCAAAAAACCATGGGCATCATCTGGATGCTGCTGATTGCCGCCAGCCTGGTCGGGCCGAAGGATCCGTTGCCGTTCTGGGTGGTGATGGCGTGCCAGTCGGCGATGGGGCTGGGCACGCTCTTCGGTGGCTGGCGCATCGTCAAGACCATGGGCATGAAGATTACCAAACTGAAGCCGATCAGCGGTTTCTGCGCTTCTGCGAGCGGCGCCACGACCCTGTTCCTCGCCACCGCGCTGGGCGTTCCGGTATCGACGACCCACACCATTACCGGCGCCATCGTCGGCGTCGGCTCGGTAAACAAGCTCTCCGCCGTGCGCTGGGGCGTAGCCGGAAACATCGTCTGGGCGTGGGTCCTGACCATACCCTGTTCCGCTTTCATTGCCGCGGTTGCCTGGTTCCTGGGGCAGCAGTATCTCTAACACCGCGACCCGTTAGTTGCGAAACAACGTGTCGACGGGCGTGAGCCATCGTCGCGCGGACACCGCTCCCACTAAAATGCCAGAACCGTCGCAGGAGCGTCCTCCAGGTCCCGATACGCTTCGCGATCAGCGTGTCGTGCTACTGACGCTCGACGGTGTCTATCGCCTTGCGGCAAAGTGCAATAACGCGCCGGTACGCCGTCTCGCGCTTTTTGCGCGAGGCGTACTGCGGGATTTTCTCCACTTTCTTGACGGTCTTCTTGCACGCAAGCAGCAAGTGCTTTGCGCTGGCGACGAGTCTAGGATTTCTTTGTATGGCGTAAATGTCTTTGCGTGAAAGGATTTGTAGCACTTTGTGCTGCGCACCGATGACCTTCGCGTATTTCATTGCCCCTCCCTTTAGCTCTTCTTCTTTGACCTGCACAAAGTTATTCACAGAATCTGTGGATATTCCTGTGCACATTTGCGCCGCCGGAGCCCAAGCCTGCGATCCAGCAGCGAATTTCGTATCCGCCCAAATATTAATCTGACACGAAATGTGTTACCGGAAAATGACAGCGTACTTGTCACGGTAGGAATGGTCCAGATCCTGCGCCAAGACGAACGGCTCAAGTCCAACGCGCCTCGGACCTTGAGAACAAAGTGAGAACGGGTGCGGCGAACGCATGTTGTTGAGCACGGTCACTGCCGAATAGCGCAGAGAAGCATCACGTCAAATTTAGCATTGCCGTAAGGCGCGACGCCTGGTCCGAATGCGGATCGCCCGCGCGGCACTGCCGCTCATTCTATCCAGCGTAAGTCTTAACAATGGGAGCGCGAATCGGGTGCGATCAATATCAAGCTCGTCGGGCGAAAAGGATGCGCTCCCTCGGGACGCCCACTCGCCTCGCGTTGTCGCAATGACCTCTTTGGCGTTTTGTCGAACGTCGTTCGGCCACCCCGGGCATTCCCGGTCAGCGGACGGGAAACGCTTGTCCTGGTCGATCATGATTCGCCCCTTCCAAAGGTTTAGTCGCGGCCAGTGCCGCCCAACGCGGGTCCGCCGCGCAAAACGCAAGATAGCGGCCAAAAATGACAGGAGGTTGACGGAAATGTGAATCTTCGCCGACTGCGCACCGTGCTTCGATTTTGCAGCGACAGCTTGACGCAGGGCAAATGGCGTAACATTGCGCGAGTACGTCATTGCCGGCGGCGGCACGGCGTCACCCACATGGAAGGAGAACCGAAATGAGCAAAGAAGTCGTGCTGGTGAGCGGCGTGCGCACCGCGATCGGTGATTACGGCAGCGCACTGAAAGACATCGCGCCGACCGAACTCGCGGCCAAGGTCGCGCGCGAAGCGGTAGCGCGCGCCAAGATCGACCCCAAGGAGGTCGGCCACGTGGTATTCGGCAACGTCATTCACACCGAGCCGAAAGACATGTACCTGTCGCGCGTGGCGATGATCAACGCCGGCCTCGCCCACCACACCCCGGCGATGACCCTCAACCGCCTTTGCGGCAGCGGCATGCAAGCCATAGTCAGCGCCGCGCAGGCGATCCTGCTGGGCGATGCGGACATCGCGCTCGCCGGGGGCGCCGAATCGATGAGCCGCGCGGGCTACCTGCTGCCGGCGCTGCGCTGGGGGCAGCGCATGGGCGAAGGCAGCACGGTGGACATGATGGTCGGTGCGCTCACCGACCCCTTCGACACGGTGCACATGGGCATCACCGCTGAGAACGTTGCCGATAAATGGAATATTTCGCGCGTGCAGCAGGACGAGTTTTCGGTGGAAAGCCACCGCCGCGCCGTCAACGCCATCCAGAAGGGCTATTTTAAGGAACAAATCCTGCCGATCGAACTGAAGACGCGCAAGGGCGTCACCGTGTTCGATACCGACGAGCACCCGCGCGCTGACGCCAGCATCGAGAGCATGGCCAAATTGCGAGCCGCCTTCAAGAAGGACGGCACGGTCACCGCCGGCAACGCCTCCAGCATCAACGACGGGGCGGCGGCAGTGGTATTGATGGAAGCCGGCGTCGCGGCGAAACGAGGCATCAAGCCGATGGCCCGGCTTGTTGCCTATGGGCATTCCGGGGTCGACCCCAAGTACATGGGCATCGGTCCCGTGCTTGCGGTGCAGGCCGCGCTCGCGCGCGCTGGCCTCAAGGTGAGTGACATGGATGTCGTCGAGTCCAATGAAGCGTTCGCGGCGCAGGCCTGCGCCGTGGCCAAGGACCTCAAGTTCGATCCCGCAAAGACCAATCCCAACGGCGGCGCCGTTGCCATGGGACATCCGATCGGCGCCACCGGCGTGCTGCTCACGGTGAAAGCGATCTATGAGTTGCGGCGCGGTGGCGGGCGTTACGCCCTGGTGACCATGTGCATAGGCGGTGGACAGGGAATCGCTGCGGTCTTCGAGCGCCTGTAACACCTGCACGCAAACCCGCGATTCGGTCCGCTTCCGATCAGGCGCAAGGCAGGCAGGGGATACTCCCTGAACGATCGTGTCCCTTGACTGTATCGCCTGCGGCGCATGCTGCGCCTATTCGGAGTCCTGGCCGGCGTTCATCGGTGAGGGCGATGGCGCCGGCATTGCGGACGAACTGATCGATTTCGAGCAAGAGCGCATGCAGTGCTACGGCGATCGTTGTTCGGCGCTGGTGGGTCAGATTGGAACCCGCGCCGTATGCAGCGTGTATGAAAACCGCCCCCTGGTATGCCGGGAATTTCAGTCCGGGTCGGAGGACTGCATCATGGTCAGGCGCAGCTTCAATCTGCCCGCAGCGTGATCACGGCAGGCTTAGAGTCTGCTTTCAAAATGAGGGAATGTCTCTCCTCATGCCCCCTGGCTTGGCCGTTGCAAAATTCACTTTGCAACGGGTTCTTAGCCAGCACGCCCGGAATTGCGCACGTCATCATGTGTGGCCGCGATACAGGCGAACCCATGTTCAAGAAAGTTTGCCCGGCCCCTTTTCTTCCAGGGTGCGCTTGGCCGCTCGCGCCTCGAAGAACTTCAGGACATAGTAGGTCCCCCAGCCGACGACGACTGAACCAAACAGGAATCCGGCATAGGCGAGCGGCCAACCGATATTGAAGTCCCTGGTCATCATCGAGAATTCCGACATGCCGCCGATGCCGGCGAGGATATTGATCGGCATCAGGACGATACTGATGCTCGTCAATTTCGACACCCGCTTGTTCTGGTTGATGTTGATGAAACCGACCGTCGCATCCATGAGGAAGTTGATCTTTCCGAACAGGAAGGTGGTATGGCCGTCGAGCGATTCGATGTCGCGCACGATCTGGCGTGCTTCTTCCTGCTGCTGGGCGGAGAGAGACTTGCCGCGCATCAGGAATGACAGCGCGCGCCGGGTGTCGAGTACGTTGCGGCGGATGCGACCGTTCAGATCCTCACCGCGCGCGATCTCGGAGAGGATCTGCGCTGCGGCATCGTCGGTCACTTGCGGGTTCAGCACCCTCTTGCCGGCGGATTCGAGATCGGCGTAGACATCCTCCAGCACATCGGCCGAGTACTCGGCATCGGCGGCGTAAAGATCGAGCAGGACGTCCTTGCCCTCGGTGACGTAGCCCGGCTGAGTGCGCGCGCGCAGCCGCTGCAGGCGGAACACCGGCAATTCCTCCTTGCGCACCGAGAACAGGATGTCCTTGTGCAGGATGAGGGCGACCGCGATGTTGTGGGCCTCGTTGTCGGCGTCGAGCAGAAAGTCCGAATGCAGATGGATCTCGCCATTGTCCTCGACGTAGAAGCGGGCGCTGGCCTCGAGGTCGGTGAGGCTTTCCGGGTCGGGCAGATCAAGTCCGAAAAACTCGCCGACCCAAAAGCGCATTTCGGCGGTTGGCGCCACCAGGTCGACCCAGATCGGCCTGATGTTGGCGAAGTCCGCTTTGTTGGCCACTTTCACCTGACGCAGCCGGCCTTCGTGCAGTTCGAAGGCATTGAGCGAGACCTTTTCGCTTTGGTGGGTGGAGGCGTTGACCAGTTCCTCGCGCACGTCGTCGAGCAGCAGCAGCAGAATACCGTCGAGGCGGTCCTGCCTGATCTGCTCCCAGGCCAGCAGCCGGTCCTCCGGCGACAGGGCCTCGAGGATGCGCGCGGCGTCGACGGCGTCGAGCCGGTTGAGCAAACTGCCGAGTTCGCCGAGACTTTGCTTGTGCACAATGTTCTCGACCAGCCTGTGCCTGGGCATCTCCTGGCGGTTGACCAGGTTCTCGACCAGCCGGTGGCGCGACAAAAGTCGTTGCGCCTCGTGCAAATGCTCGCTCAGCCGGTCGAATTCGAAGTTGGGTATCTGATCCAATTCGTTCTCACTTCCCGTGGAGTGGCTCGATTGTAAAGGATCATGGGACCTCGGAGTAAGGCATTAGCTCGGGCACCACCGGTCCGAGGTTGCGCCATGACTTGAATCGGGCCTTGCACGGCATAGATATGATCTGCGCCATTTCGTCCGGCACAAGAATTTGGTTCAACCATGCAGACTTTTGCGCGCCACCTCGCGATCTCGAGCCTGCTCGTCGGACTGCAACCAAGCCTGGCATTTGCCGCGCGGCGCGTCAATACCGACGACCCGCGCCTGGTCGCGATCGTCGAAAGCTACGGCCAGACAGGCGAAAAAACCGGTCAACAAATTGCCGTTCGCGACCGGATGGTGCCCGAGCGCCTGCAGGCCGGCGGCACTCCGGGCCTGCCGCGCAACGGTCCGCCCACTCGCGCCTGGATGTCGCCGGGACTCAGGATCCTGTTCTAGAGCGCCGCCTGCATCCGCTCGGCGATGGTCCGCAGCACCTTGATGCGCGCAAGATACTTGTCTTCGGCCGCGACCAGGGTCCACGGCGCGATCTCGGTGCTGGTGCGATCTATCATGTCGCACACCGCCTGCTCGTATTCGTTCCATTTCTTGCGGTTGCGCCAGTCCTCGTCGGTGATCTTGAAACGCTTGAAACTGGTCTTCTGGCGCAAGGTAAAGCGCTTCAACTGTTCTTCCGCACTGATCTGCAGCCAGAACTTGCACACGATCGCGCCGCCGCGCGTCATCTGCTCTTCGAAATCGTTGATCTCGCTGTAGGCGCGCATCCAGTCGGCGACGCCGCAAAAGCCTTCCACGCGTTCCACCAGCACGCGTCCGTACCAGGAGCGGTCGAAGATGGTGATGCGTCCGCGCCGCGGGACCTGCCGCCAGAAGCGCCACAGATAGGGCTGCGCGCGTTCCTCTTCGGTCGGTGCCGCCACCGGCACCACCTGGTAGTGGCGCGCATCGATGGCGGCGGTGATGCGCCGGATCGCGCCGCCCTTGCCCGCCGCGTCCGAACCTTCGAACAGCAGGATCAGCGAGTGCTTCTTGAAATACTTCTTCTCGCGCGACAGCAGGTTCAGCCGGCCCTGCCATTTTTCCAGTTGCGTCTCGTATTTTTCCTTGGTGATTTTCTGCGACATATCCAGATCGCGCAGGAGGCCGAGATTGTCCACCTGCAGCGGCGGCGCCTGCACCCGGCGTTCCTTGAAACTTGCCTTCTGCAGCCGTGTTTTCATCGATTCGAGCAGCAGCTTGCCGACGGTGAGGCTGCGATAGCGCGCGTCCGACCCGTCGACCACGGTCCACGGCGCATTGGCGCTGCTGGTCTCGCGCAAGGCGTGCTCCGAGACCTGGCGGAACGCGTCATACATCTTGAACCGGTCCCAGTCGAACTTGGTCACGCGCCAACGGGTGAGCGGGTCCTTCTCCAGTTCCTGCATGCGCGCCTTCTGCTGCTTCTTCGACAGGTGGAACCAGAATTTCAGCAGCAGCACGCCTTCGTCGCACAGCATCTTCTCGAAGCGCACGATCTCCTCGAGGCTGCCCTTCAAGGTCGCATCGTCGCACTGCCCCAGCACGCGGCTTACGATCGGAGCGGTGTACCAGGAGCCGAACATGATGCCGATCTTGCCCTTCGGCGGGAGTTCGCGCCAGAAGCGCCACATCCGCGGCCGCTCCGCTTCCTCGTCGGTGGCGTCGCCGAAGGCGCGCGTCTGGATATGGCGTGGGTCCATCCATTCGCTGAGCAGGTTCACCGTTTCCCCTTTGCCCGCCCCGTCGACGCCGCCGATCAGGATCAGCACCGGAAATTTCTTCGCCTGCGCCAGGTCGAACTGCGCGTTGAGCAGGGCCTCGCGCAGCTTGGGCTCCTGCCTGGCATAGACTTGTTTCGTGACTTTGTGGCCTAGCTCTGCGGATTCAAACATGACTACCCCCCTTTAGGACATATATCAAATATGAAGGATTCGAGAGGAACAGGAAGTGTCCGTCCCCGTCCTCGGTCCCTCATGCTCCCCTAAGTCAGCGGCCATTTCGGAATTGCCGATTTGGCCGTTTTATTTAGAACTCATTACAAACGAGGGGACATCCCCAAGGGGACTTCCCCGTCAAGCGGGATCGAGACCTGCGGTGCGTATCCCCTCTTGCTTCCCTCTATCGGCCGTAACAAAATTACTTTTGATACCGGTTCTTAGTCTATGCGGGCGGCGATTTCCAAAATGGTTTCTGCCGCTGCCAATGATCCCATGCGCGCGCCAGAGCGTCGAGTCGCAGGTGCGTGGCGGCTGCGCTCCAGCCTTGTATCATGCCGCTGACGCGCGTATCCGGCGCGCGTGCACCGGCCACCACTTCGGGCAGCAAGCGCAGCAGGGTCGCCGCATCGTTCAGGCCGCCCAGTACTTCCTGCACGCCGGCGAGCGCCTGAAGGTAGGGCCGCACCCGCCTTTTCGGGAACAGCGTGGCGAAAAATTCCGCCGCATAGCGCAGCTTCTTGGCTGCGATGCGCAGGCGATGGCGCCCGGCGGCGTCGAGATCCGGCAGGTGTTTGCCGCGCTTTCTCAACGTGGCGGCGCGCCGCTCCAGCAGGCTGGCGGCGTACACCGCAACCGGCGTGGCAAGAACGGCATCACCCTGCTGCCAGCTCGGGTCGGCGAGCGACTGGCCCAACTTCAGCCACAGACGCTGCCAGGCTGCCGATGCGACAACTGCGCGCGCTTCGCGCAGGCGGGCGTGCCCGAGCCTGACACAGCGGCGCTCGAACGCAATAACCGCCGCCTCTTCCGCGCGCTGCTCCCGCAGCGCGCGCAGCGTCTCGTGCACGAACACATCCCAGTCGCGCGCCCGCCCCAGCGCCGCCCCCTGCACCTTGAATTGCTCCATCACCGGGGCGATGTCGGCTTGCGGAATCTCGGTCCGGAACAAGCTGAAGCAGGCACGCACGCGCCGCATCGCCACACGCACTTGATGCAGGTATTCCGGATCCCGGCCGTGCAGAAAGCCGGTCTCGTTCGCCTGCACGTGCGCCATGCAGCTGTAGGCGATGGTGGCGAAGGCTGCGGCCACGCTGCCCTGACTATCGAGTTCGAGGTGCCCTGCCTTGACCGGGCGCGCCGGCAGCTTGCTCGCCAGCGCATAGCCGCGCTCGGCCTTGCTCGCCTGGCCCAGGCCCAGCGGCACGCGCTCGACCAAATCGAGCGCCAGCTCGAACAGGCGCGCGCGGCTGCCTGAAACCAGCTCTACTTCTGCCTCGCTGATCGAACTGGAACGCCTACCGCTGCGTATCGTCCCGCTGTCCAGGCACAGTTCGGCCAGGCTGCCGTCGGCGAAACCAAGGCGCAGGCTGGTGCGCTCGAATTCGGTCGTGAAAACCGGCGCGAGCTTTGCGCGCAGATTCGGGGCGCGAAACCGCTTCGCCTCCGGCGTCGTCGCGAGCAGGTCGAAGTCGAGCGCCTCGCCGGGCAAGGGCCATTCCCATTCCTCGCGCATATGCAGCCCGGCAGCAGCCCGGCCTTCGGTTTTCAGCGTTTGCAGCCAACGCCCCCCATCCGATCGCAGTCGCAGCGACAGGCCGGCGCGAAGCAAGGTTCGCTCGGGCGTATCGTAATAGACGCTGTGGACGCGCCGGGTCGACGCGCGCCCCCGCTGCAGCGCCTTGATTCGCGGATCGCGCCGCAAGCGGCGCAAATCCGGCGGCGGGAGCAACAGTTTGAGTTCGGTTTCCATCAACGCCTGCTGGCAGTTTGCACGCCCTCGACGTCCCTGACCTGCGCCAGGGTTCGCTGCAACTGGTCAAGATTCGCGATCTCCACCGTAAAAGACATATAGGCTATATGCTGCTTCGATTGCGTATTGACCCCGGTAACGTTGATTTTCTCGCGCGACAGCACTTCCGAAATATCGCGCAACAGTCCCTGACGGTCGTTTGCCTGCACCACGATATCGACCGAGAACACGCCCTCTTTTTGCTGGCCCCAATCGGCTGCGATCATGCGTTCCGGTTGCAGCTGCGCCAGGCGCTGCAGGTCGCGGCAATTGCGCCTGTGGATCGACACCCCGCGGCCGCGGGTGACGAAGCCGGCGATGGCATCCGGCGGTGCAGGTCGGCAGCACTTTGCGAGCTGCGTCAGCAGCTTGTCCATGCCGACGATGAGGATGCCGCCGTCCTTGGCGTCCGCCTTGCTCTTGCCCGGCAACAACGATTCCGGCTCCGCTTCGGCGGGTGCCGCGCCGCGCAGGGCCGTCTGCAATTGTTTCGTTCCGACTTCCTCGCGCCCGGCGGCAGCGAACAGGTCTTCGCTCCTGGCATAGCCCAACTGTTGCGCCAGATGATCCAGGTTGGCGCCGGTCATGCCCTCGCGTTGCAGTTCGCGCTCGACGATGGCGCGTCCCTGGGCCACGGTTTCGGCGAGCGCCTGAGCGTTGAACCACTGCCGCACCTTGTTGCGTGCCCGCGAACTCTGCAGGAAACCCAGTGCCGGGTTCATCCAGTCGCGGCTCGGCCCGCCGGTCTTGGCCGAGACGATCTCCACACGCTGGCCGTTGGCGAGCTTGTAATTGAGCGGCACCATCACGCCGTCGACCTTGGCGCCGCGGCAATGGTGGCCGAGATCCGTATGCAGGTGATAGGCGAAGTCGACCGGCGTCGACCCCTGGGGCAGATCGAGCACCTTGCCCTGCGGCGTCAGCACGTATACCGTGTCATCGAGCGCCGTGCGCTTGAATTGCTCGACCCAGTCGACCGATTCGGCCACATCATCGCGCCAGGCGAGCACCTGCCGCAACCAGGCGATCTTCTCGTCGAACGGGTCGGGTCTCGCGGCCGCGCGCCCCGCGCCCGCCTCCTTATAGCGCCAGTGGGCGGCCACGCCCAGTTCGGCGTGGCGATGCATGTCGTGGGTGCGGATCTGCACCTCCAGCGCGCGCCCGTCGGAACCGACTACCGCGGTGTGCAGCGAACGGTAGTCGTTCCCCTTGGGGCGCGAGATGTAATCGTCGAACTCCTTCGGAATCGGCGTCCACAGGTTGTGCACGATGCCAAGCGCGGTATAGCAGTCCTTCACCGAATCCACCAGCACGCGCAGGGCGCGCACGTCATAGAGTTCGGAGTAGTCGAGGCCCTTGCCGCGCATCTTGTTGTAGATGCTGTAGATGTGTTTAGGCCTGCCTTGCACTTCGGCGCCGATGCCCGCTGCGTGCAACTCCGCAGAAAGCGCGGCCTGGGCTGCGGCGATGAAACTCTCGCGCTCGTCGCGTTTCTCGTCCAGCATCGACGCGATCTTCTTGTACAGCTCCGGCTCCAGGTAACGGAATGCGTAGTCTTCCAGCTCCCACTTGAGTTGCCAAATGCCCAGGCGATTGGCGAGCGGGGCGAAAATATCCAGCGTCTCCTGCGCATAGGAACGGCGCAGCGCGTCGGGTGAGCGGGCGAGAAAACGCAGCGTCTGGGTGCGGGAGGACAAGCGTATCAGCACCACGCGGATGTCGGCGACCATGGCCAGCAGCATCTTGCGCAGCACCTCCGCCTGAGAACTGCGCGCGGCGCCGGTTTCCTGTCCCGCCAGTGCGCGCGTGAGGATGCGCAACTGGTTCAGTTTGGAAATTCCCGCCACCAAGGCCGCGATAGCCGGGCCGAATTCGGCCGCGATCTTGTCCTGGCTGTCGGCCAGGTACTGCGGCATGGCGAACAGGATGCTGGCGATCCGCGTCTCCACATCCAGCCGCAGCGCGGCGAGGTTGGAGGTCACGCCCAGCGCGTGTACCATCACCGGCTCGCCCGTGCCCAGCAGCTTGTCCGCGTACACAGGCAGCGCGAACTCGTGGGCGCGGCGCAAACGCAGCGTGTCCGTCTCGGGCAAACCGGCCGCCATCGACGCTAGCGCCGGCTCGGCCAAATCGATTTGTGCCGCCTGCCCTACGGTACCCATGGCCGGATTATATCGCCCCGCATCGCCGGTCGTGGCGAAATGCAAATGGGCGATAATCTAGCCATGCTGGAATTCTTCAATAGTTGGCGCAACAAGCGCGCGCTGCGAAACCAAGGACTCGATGCGGCGCTGTGGCAACGCGTGGCCGCCAGCCTGCCCTTCCTGCAGGGACTCACAGCAGCTGAAACTCAGCGCCTGCAGAACTATGCCATGCAGTTCCTGCAGCAAAAGGAAATGCACGGCGCGCGCGGTTTTGTCCTGACCGACGCGGTGCGCCTGTCGATTGCGGCGCAGGCCTGCCTGCCGATTCTCAGCCTGGGCCTGGAGGCCTACCGTGGCTGGGTCGGCATCGTGATCTATCCGGGCGAATTCAAAGTGCGGCGCGAGGAAATGGACGCAAGCGGTGTGGTGCACGAATTCGACGACGCGCTTTCAGGTGAAGCCTGGCCGGGCGGGCCGGTGATTCTCTCATGGCAGGACGTCACGCTGGGCGAGGCCGGCTATAACGTGGTCATCCACGAATTTGCACACAAACTGCACATGAGCCGCGGCGACATGGACGATTTTCCGCTGCCGCACGCGGATATGGATCGCGAACGCTGGCTGGAAACCTGGGACCGGGCCTACGACGATTTCTGCGCCGAGGTCGATCGCGGCGTCGACACCGTGATCGATCCCTACGCGAGCGAGCAGCCGGCGGAATTCTTCGCCGTTCTCTCCGAAGCTTTCTTCACCCTGCCGCGGGAGGTGAGTTCGAACTATCCGCAGTTGTATCGCCAGCTGGCGCTGTTCTACCGGCAGGATCCGGCCGCACGATTACGAGAGTAGTCGAGTTCACTGCTCCAGCAGAAACTCGCGCACGATGGCGATCTGTTCGGCGTGCATCAGCGTCGGCGCATGGCCGACCTCCGGAATTTCCACCGTTTTTGCGCGTGGACCGCGGGCAGCCATTTGCTCCACGGTTTCGCGCTTGAGCAGGTCGGACAAAGCGCCGCGAATCACCAGGGTCGGGCAGCGGATGGCATCGTAATAGGGCCATAGTTCGATGTCCTTCTCGACTTTGGCGGCGTTGAAGGGCACGGCGATGGCCGGATCGTAGTGCATGCGGTAGCTGCCGTCGGATTGTGTGCGCGTTACGTGCTCGGTGAGCGTGGCCCACTGCGCATCGCTGTGCGCCCCGAAGGTTGCGCTTACCGCGCGCACGTACTGGACCGCGGTGGCAAAGTCCGGAAACTGCGGCGCGAAGCCCAGATACTCGCCAATCCGCGCCAGCGACACGGCGCTAATTACGGGACCGACGTCGTTCAGCACCAGCTTCTGCAGCGGCGTCTCGGGCAGGCTCGCCAGCGTCATGCCGATCAATCCGCCCATCGAGGTGCCCACCCAGTGCAGGCTGTCGGCGTCCAGGCGTGCGAGCAGCGTCACCATGTCGGCGACGTAAGTCTGCACCTGGTATTCCATGGGATCCTTCAACCAGCCGCTCAGGCCGCGGCCAGGCACGTCGGGGCAGACCACGCGATACTCGTCCGCCATCGCCCGCGCCAGCGTGTCGAAATCGCGGCTGCAGCGCGACAGGCCGTGCACGCACACCAGCACCTTGCCGTTCCCCGGATTGCCCCACTCGGTGTAAGCCATTCGGTGCAGTCCGCTGGTCGTGATGCACTGTACCTGGCGCTGCCTGAATTCCGTGCTCATTCATCGCTCCCTGGATCGCTCGCACCCGCACCAGTCGCGGGCAGCGCCTAGCGCGCGCAAAAGTATAGCAGTCCCGACCGGCGCCATTTAATGAACTCTAAGTCAAGAATGACACTTATGGTTTTTCTGGCCGATACGGGGCACGCCAACGTCAAGTTGCGCCCATGCGACTGCCAATCGCGATTTGGGTGACGAGTGCTTGGCGCAGAATTGGGGCAAGAATCAGTGCGCGGTGGGGCCTGCCTCCAACCTGAAGCTCACATCGATCTTGTCGCCGACGCGCAGTGCTCCCCCAAATACACTGTATGGCGTCATCCCATACTCGCTGTGCCGGACGGAAAAATCGCCGCTTACCACCAATCTGTCGCCGGCCATTTCAACGGCAATCGGAATTGCCACATCGCGCGTTACGCCATGCAGCGTGACGCGAGCATCCAGCGTCCGGCACGGCGGCGGACTGGCGCTGCACACTCCGTGAACGACGACATATGGATACTTCTCCGACTGCAACACGTCTTCGAGCATGTGGCGCCGTGTCGCAGCAATGTCTTCCTGCGATAACCCGCGCGCAATTCCGGCGTCAGCGGTTGATGCTGGCAAGTCCACCTCCAGCGCGGCGACCGGTAGATACACGTCCACGCGCGTGCGGGACGGATCGCGCGAATCCAGCACGTATCCGCGCACGTCCTGTGCCGAGATAATGTGATCGTGACCGAGGGATGCGAGCGAGCCCTCGCGATGCACGCGTACTTTCACGCTCTGGAGTTCAGGCGACTCGATTGCGAAAACCGGCTCTCCGCTCGCTCTCGCCTCCCTATAGAATTCCTCAGGAAACCCGGAAACGGGGATCGAAGCCGGTCGGGGCATGCGCTGCGGGTGCGGCGCGCAGCCGGTGATGCCCACTAGGCAGAGGAATGCGAGGGTCGCGCGCTGCATGCACGAGCGCATCCCGCTACCTGCTCCTGTCCAGTTTCAGGGTAAACCGCACCGTGATCTTGAGTCCGATCGGGTCGTCCTTAGCCCAGTCTCCAATCCCGATGCCGAAATCGGCGCGGTTGAGGGATAGTTCGCCTAGCATATTCGCGCTCTGTCCGGATTCGCGCCAGGTGAACGGCACGGTCACCTCGCGTTGCACCCCTTTCAGCGTCAAAGTGCCTTTGGCCAGGTAGTGATTCTCTGCCTCGGCAGCAATTCCCGTGCTCTCGAAGCGCGCGCTCGGATAGCGCTCTGCATCGAACCAGTCCGGCTTTAGAATGGTGCGATTGATGTCCGTGCTTCTCATGTCCGCGCTTTGCGTGAATACCGTCACTTCGAGCCGACTAGCGGGAGGATTGTTCGGTTCCATGGCCAGACGCACGTTGAAGCGATGGAACTCCCCGGGCACCTGCTGCTTCTGGTAGGTCGCGACAAATTCCAGCCGGCTCGCGGCCGGCATGCCGTTCCAGTCGGCCGCGGCCGCAGCCGAAGCGTGAAGTATCGTCGGGATCAGCGCGAGCAGGACCGTTGACCGCATCATGCTCTGCCTCTTCCCTGTGGAAGCATGCGGCGCAATATTTCGTCCCGCACCAGGAAATGGTGCCAGAGCGCAGCGCCGGTGTGCAATGCGAGCAGGATCGCCAGGCATGTCGACAATCGCAGATGCATGTCCCGTGCGAATTCCTGCAGCGGCTCGCTGGGCGCCGCGAGGCGCGGAAGCTGGAGCAGCCAGAATACGCGGAAAGGTATGTTAGCCGCGGAATCGATGATCCATCCGGACATCGGCAGAACCAGCATGAGCACGTACTGCGTGAGATGTTCCCCGATCGAGGCGCTATGTTGCCATCCTGGCATCGACTTCAGTGGCTGCGGCACAGGATTGGTGAAGCGCCATAGCATGCGAAGTGCGACGGCAAACAGAACCAGCAAGCCGATCGATTTATGCCAGACGAAAAGACTGAGTTTGGTCGGGGACAGATCAAGGGACACTGCGATCCATCCCAGGAGAAATGCGACGAAAACGAGCAGCGCCACGCTCCAGTGAAATACCTTGGCGACCGAACCCCATTGCGTGTCCGTATTGCGCAGCATGATTCAGCGCTGCAATCCGGAGGCCTTGTTGGCCATGCGCTCCAACGCGGCAACGCTGGACTCGAACTGCTCCCGCATCGTGTGCTTTATCACCCATGAACCGATGATGGGCGGTATCCAGAAAGCGATCGTTCGCGTGGCTTCGTAGTGGATTCGCGTCCGAGCTCCCGCATTTTCAATGTGCCACTCGCAATTGCCGCTTGTGAAGTCCCCTAGTCCGGGAACCACGACTGCGACGATCGACTGCCGGTCCGGCTCCGTGACGTCTTCGACCTGCACGATCTCTTTGCAGAATAGGAAAAGGCAGGCCCGCAGTATGCTGCGCACGCGCTCGCTCTTTCCGTCCGGGGAAGGCTCGACTGTGATCGAGGTGATGACGGAACTCAGCCTGTCCAGGTGCGCATAGTCGGATAACTGCTCGAATACCAATTGCGCTGGCGCATCCGCCACGGCGTCGAAGCTGATGTGGTACGTCGCCGCCTCGTTAGAAACTGCTACCGCGCTGATTTCGGCCGCGTTGACGCGACCGGAGAGCGCGGCCGTCGACGTTGCGCCGAGGATACAGGCCGTCGCGATCCAACTGCGTGCGAGCGCAAGGCGCGCGTTGCACATAGGGGAGATCCTCCGCCTCACGCCTTGCGCCGAGCTCGGGCGAGCGCGTCTTTGAAACGAAAGAATATGGCAGTCGACGTCGTGCGTCGCGACCGGCGACCCGCGGTGAAAGGTACTGGCTCTGCCGCCACAGTATGAAATCGTCGGCTCCACTTGCACGATGCCCCTCCAAATGGCCGGGTCGAGGCAATTCGCGTTCGACAGACGTGAATGTCGAGGCTCCCGATCCGGGCTGCGCGCCCTGATATCTGCACGCCGGTTAGGCGTGCTTCGCATTAACGGTAAACATGCGACCGGCTTGATCTATTCCACGATGCCAACGCGGACTTCGAAGCCGGCAAACACCGCCGTCTCACCGCGCGAGTCGCGGCCGCAGCGGCCGCCCCAGGAGGCCTAATCCGCGACCCCTGGCGACATGACCAAAAGCACGAATCAACTTGGAATAATTAGCGAAACTGGGGCGTTTACTTATCACCGTCCAATTCTCCTGTTGGAGGACCTATGGCAACTTCGAACACCGATCAGTACCTGCAAAATAACAAGCAGTATGCGGGCGGACAGGCGTTGCATAAGCCGACCTACCCCGGAAAGCAGCCGATCAACCCGGCCAGGCGCGTGGCGGTCTTGGCCTGCATGGACGCGCGGATCGACGTAGAGGATCTGCTCGGCCTGCAAACCGGCGACGCGCATATCATCCGCAATGCGGGGGGCGTGGTAAACGAAGATGCGATACGCTGCCTCATCATCTCGCATCATCTGCTCAATACGAACGAGTTCATCCTGATTCACCATACCCGTTGCGGCATGCTCGCCTTCACCGACGACTTGCTCAAGGCAGGTCTGGAAGGCGACCCGGCGGCGGAGAAACTGCTTGCGCAGGCGACCGGACGCGCGTTCACGAGTTGCGGGCAAGCGGCCTCGACGCCGTCCACGTTCCATGCGTTCCGCGGTCCGATCGAACCGTTGGACGCGCCGCGCGGAGCAAAACAGATTGCGAGACTGGAGTGGGATGTGCGGCGTGGAATATCGTCGATCCTGAACCACCCCTGGATTCCGACCAGCGGGCCGGACGCGGTGACGGTGCGCGGATTCGTATACGACGTCGACACCGGGAAACTCGAGGAAGTGAACTACCCAGGACCGATGGGATCAATAGCTTGAGGCAGCGCTTTTCCGGCTGGGTGCCCAGATCAGACACGCACGGGCGATCCGCGCATTCCTGCGCACGGCAGAGCGTCCGGCCTGCGCGTTATGGTGTGATCAGGGTAAACCCATGCAAACGTCATCCGGTGTATATGGCAGGTAGAGAGATGGATATTCCACAAGCGATCCTCCCCTTCCGGCAGCGGCATCGCGGCGTCGCAGGACGATCCAAGCGAATCGAGGGTAAGACCGCAGTCCTGACGCTTGTGCTGGTCATCTCATTCGCGGCGTCCGCTGTGGCAAAGGGCGGCCGTTCTTCTTCGGCCGCCTCATCTGCCGCCGCCGCAACGGGCGCCGTGAGCGCCGGCCGCATCGCAGCGGGCGGCCCGTCCGCTCCGGCAGGCGGTGGATCCACCAGAAGTACGGGCGGCGGTATGCATGGCATCTACCAACCAGCCCCCGAGCTCGATCCCAGGCGCAAGATCAGCGAGCAGAATTGCACTAAACCCATCGTGAATGACGGCGGGAACCTGCGTTGTAAGTAGTGCCCGGCGTGGTTGAATGGTTCTTACCCGCCTGGAGCTTAATGAATCAGGGCAGCGGCAGGCGCATTACCTGCCTCAACAGCAAGCAGTTGCGGCTGCGCTTGTCGTCTTTACCTTGAAGGGACGCCCCGACTCATCCGGGCTGCGGGCAAGGATCGGAAAGTGGTCACGCTGCCGCTGGTCACGCCCGGGGTGCCATTGAAACTTCCGCCGCCGAGTCTGATTGCTTCCGTGACGTTTCCGGCGGTCACGCCGGTCACCGCAACGACTGGAACGAAGCGTGGCCGACGAATCTGGACAGGCGCGGCCACCACTGCGGATGCATAGGGGAAATAGCCCCTGCTGTCGTCGCAGTCGACGTGCCGTTCGGCCACACACTGATCGTAGGCTGCCTGCGATGCGCGCGCCTCTGCAGCAGCCGCATACTGTCGCGCCTGGCGTTCAGCTTCGAGCTGGCGCTCCAGTCTGTCGATACTTCTGGAGAGAATCCCTTCGTTCCTGCGGGCGCCGGCGTCGAGTGCACGCGCAACCGCAGTGTCCGGCGTATAGACGGAGATCCGCTCCGCAATGGTCCCGAGCTTTTTCGCCGCCTGGCTCGGGGAAGGCGCCGTGCTTGCATAATTGGTCACGCCCTTCTCGTCGACCCACTTGTACACCTGCGCGGTAGCGGGAGCCGCGATGAGAACGGCCATAAGCACGTTTACCACGTGGATTCCGAGGCGCATCGCACTTTTTCAAAATTAGGTCTGAGGCGGCGGTTTTGGCGCAACGCGTTGCCATCCTTCAGGACATTCCTTGACATAGGGGTAATACGATTTCGAACTTGAGCAGTAATACCAGAAGGAGGGCTGCTGCGCCGGAGCAGTCTGGGCAGGCATTTGTTCATAGTGCGCCGGTGGAGCCGTGGGCAGGGCGTAAACCGGCGGGTAATCGTAGTAATAGGGAAGCGGAGCGTAGGCGTACCAAGGCGCTAGAAGCGGAGCGCCAACAATTATGCCGATCCGGGCACCCGAATGAAATCCGCCGACATGACCGCCACGGAAGTGGCCACCGCCGCCGCCATGACCACCGCGAGCCAGGGCGTAATCACTTGCGGTCGCCCCCAGAATTACGGCTGCAGAGACTAGGATAGCGTTGAGTAGCCTCATTTCGCCCTCCACCCAACCAGCAACCACTGACCGGAAACCAGATTGTCCATTCGACACCTTGGAATGGGCAGGATACAACGACTTTTTTGTAACACATTGTTACGACCTGGCATCGGCGAGGCTTGCCGAGCCTTCCACGGATTCTCCGGCTTAGTAGCGTGATGTTGGTTGCAATCGCGAATCCAGGGAAGCACGCGGGGAGATTTCTCCTCAACTTGAAAGCAGACTCCTGGGCGACAAAGCGGGTACACTCATTGCAATGAACAGTCGCACCGCCGCCTAAGGCTCCCGTCGATTCCCGTCGAATTATCCTATCCGGCCGCGCGCTTCGCATTGCCGGTTTGTGTCTCGCAGCGTCGGCCATCAGCGTTGCCGCTGCCGCGCATACCATCGAAGGCCGCGTCATCGGCGTCAGCGACGGTGACACGGTCACTGTGGTCGATGGCTTGCATACCCCGCACCGCATCCGCCTCGCGGGTATCGACGCACCGGAAAAGGCACAGGCTTACGGCGATGCCTCGAAGCGCTACCTGTCGGATCTGGTGTTCGGGGAAGCGGTTACCGTCGAATACAAGAAGCACGATCGTTACGGGCGCGTCGTCGGCAAGCTACTGAAAGACGGACATGACGCCAGCCTGGAGCAATTGCGAGCCGGATTCGCCTGGCACTACAAACAATACCAGCGCGAGCAATCGCGCGAAGACCGCGGAGCTTATGCTCAAGCCGAGCACGGAGCACAGCAGGCACATGCCGGGCTTTGGCGCGACCCGGCGCCGGTTCCGCCCTGGGCCTGGCGGCTGCAACGACGGAGCAAGCGCACGGCCGAGACGGCGCCATGACAAGCACCGCGGCCGGCATCGCTTTCGATGGAGTTGACACGCCGCGCGTCATGATGAATGATCGTTCATTCATTATCGTTCCAGGCGCCGATTCAGGGAAAGACAAATTTCATGCGGACAGCAATCGTCAGGACGTCCGGCCCGTTCGAGGCCATCGCTCTCGCGCAAGTCGTCGATGGGATGGTCCCGTTTGCGCGGGCGCAAGGCGATGCCAAAGTGGTGCGAACAGTGGGCAAAACGTCGAGGGACAAATGGTCATGACGACAGCCTTGCCCTCAGAACACTTCAAACTTTATGAGGGAGATGACGGCGGTTTCGGGGCGCACGTAGGGCCGCTGTACGTCGATGCGCGCGCGGCCCTGTCGCCACGCTTTGCCTTCCTGCCCATCGCCCATCATGCCAATCACGCCGGCGTCGTCCACGGCGGCATGTTGATGACGCTGAGCGATCAGGTTCTCGGTCTGACGGTCCGGGCGAATGCGGCGACACACGCAGTGGTAACGGTCAGCCTGAACTGCCAATTTGTCACCGCGGCGCGGCCCGGCATCTGGATCGAGGGCCAGGCGGAAATCGTCCGCCGCGCAGGAAAACTATTCTTCATCCGCGGCATGCTGACGAGCGACGGCATCCCGATCATGAGCAGCAATGGCATCTGGAAGCAGGTGCGCGAACCGGCAGCGCACGGGTGAAGGCGATAATTGCTGGCGCAGCCTGTCCAAGCAGCCATAACATCAACCATCTGGAAACGCCAAAATGATACTCACCGAACAGCAATCGATGATACGCAACATGGCGCGTCAATTCGCGCGCGAACGCTTGCAGCCGCAGGCCGCCAAATGGGATCGGGATTCCTATTTTCCGAAGGAGGCGCTGGCGGAGATGGGACAGCTCGGACTGCTGGGCATGTGCATTCCGGAGGAATGGGGCGGCGCCGGCGCTGACAGCCTATCCCTGGCGGTGGCGCTGGAAGAGATCGCCGCCGGTGACGCGGCCTGCGCCACCATCATGAGCGGCCACAATTCGGTCGGGTGCATGCCCATCCTGCAGTATGGCAGCGCGGCACAGAAGGAGCGCTTTCTGCGTCCGATGGCACAGGGCAAGATGCTGTCGGCCTTTTGCCTGACCGAGCCGCGCGGCGGCTCCGAGGCCGGCAAGCCGGACAGCCGCGCGCGGCGCGACGGCAATCACTATGTGATTTCCGGCTGCAAGCAGTTCATCACCACTGGCAAATATGCCGGGATTGCGCTGGTGTTCGTTGCCACCGATCCCAAGGCCGGCGCAAAGGGCATGAGCGCGTTCCTCGTTCCGACCGACACCCCCGGCTACGTCGTCTCCAAAGTTGAATCGAAGATGGGCCAGCACGCGTCGGACACCTGTCAAATCCTGTTCGAGGATGTGCGGGTTTCCGTCGACCTGCGCCTGGGTGAAGAAGGACAGGGCTATCGCATCGCGCTGGCCAACCTGGAGGGCGGGCGCATCGGCATCGCGGCGCAGGCGGTCGGCATCGCCCAGGCGGCGTTCGAAGCCGCCCTGTCTTACGCGAAAGAGCGGGAAACGTTCGGCAAGAAGATCATCGAACACCAGGCGGTCGGATTCCGCCTGGCCGGCATGGCGACGCGCATCGAGGCCGCACGCCAACTGGTGTGGCACGCGGCTTCCCTGCGCGACGCCAAGCAACCCTGCCTGAAAGAGGCCTGCATGGCCAAGCTGGTCGCGTCCGAGGCGGCGGAGTCGGTGTGTTCGGACGCCATGCAGACGCTGGGCGGCTATGGCTATCTCGACGACTTCCCGGTCGAACGGCTTTATCGCGATGCTCGCGTGACGAAGATCTATGAGGGTACCAACGACATTCAGCATCTGATCATTTGCCGCGAAATCGCCCGCGGCTGAAGCCCGTAGCGCCCACCTGCGAAATGGTCAGCCTGCGGCCGCCCCCTAAGGCGGAACCCGACCGACCGGGTTGAGGTTGTAAGTGATGCCGCGTATTCATTTTCGAGACGCGGCGAGCGCGCGGGCGCGTTCGCGCAACACATATTTCTGTATCTTCCCGCTGGCGGTGCGGGGCAATTCGTCGATGATTTCCAGCCGTTCGGGAAAGTAGTGTTTGGCCACATGGTTGCGCTCGAGATGGGCCACCATGTCGTCGAAGCTGAGCGTCGCGCCCGCATGCAGCACCACGAACAGGCATCCTCGTTCTCCCAGCCTTTCGTCCGGCATGGCGACGATGGCTGCGCTTTGCACCGCCGGATGACGATAGATCAGCTCTTCGATCTCGACCACGGGAATATTCTCGCCGCCGCGGATGATGATGTCCTTGGAGCGTCCGGTAATGCGGATGTACCCGTCCGCATCCATGGTCGCAAGATCACCGGTATCGAACCAGCCGTCGGCGTCCCCGGCGGAGATCTCTGGCCGCCTGAAGTAACCCACGAAATTGCCGATGCCGCGGCATTGCAGGCTACCCTCGGTATTGACCGGCTTCGGGCTTCCGCCCTCATCCACGACGCGCACCTCCATGCCCGGCAAGGCCACGCCGTCGGTGCCGAATATTTTTTCCGGCGCATCGTCCGGGCGGGTGGTGGTCACCGAGCCGGTCTCGCTCATACCCCAGGCCGAGATGACGGCACAGCGCAGGCGCTTGACTGCGCGTTCCACCAGCACCCGGGGAATCGGCGCGCCCGAAGAGACGAAGGTACGCAGGCTGGAGATGTCGTGCCGCGCCAGCGCCGGGGCATCGGTCAGATCGGCGAGGAAAGGCGTGGAGCCCATGCTGTAGCTGACGCCCTCGGCTTCGATCAGGGCGGCCGCCTCATCCGGCTGCCAGATGTCCTGCAATACCAGTTTTCCACCCAGCAGCGGCGCCATCATCGCCCCGTACATGAAACCGGCCTGGTGGGCGAGCGGCGAAGCCATGAGAATCACCGTACTATCGTCCAAACCAAGGCGCTTGGCGTAGCACTGAATGATGCTGATCAAGGTGTTCGAAGTATGCAGCACGCCCTTGGGTTCACCGGTCGTGCCCGAGGTATAAAGCAATTGCACGATGTCGTTGGGCGAAGACTGGCGGGCAGAAAGCAGATTCTCGGCGCCGGAATCATGTTCCAGGGGCGGCTGCAGCAACTCGGCTTCGAAGCTATCGGGTCTGGTATCTCCGACCGCCAGTACACGCTCGAGCCGCGGCAGGGCGGCGCGCAATTCATCCACCATGGTCGGATAGTCGAAATCGCGATAGCGCCGCGGAATCACCAGTATTCTGGATTCGGCAAAACCCAGCATATAGCGCAGCTCGCGGTGGCGGAAGATCGGCATCAACGGGTTGGTGATTGCCCCGATGCGGATGCAGGCAAGGTGCAGCGCCGCAAATTGCCACCAGTTCGGCAGCTGGCAGGACACTACGTCGCCGCGGCCGACTCCCAGCCGGACGAGGCCGAGCGCCATGCGCCTGACCAGGCGCTGCATCTGCCGATAGGAAAGCGTGCTGACCTCTCCGGACGAGGAGTTCTTCCCGGTAACGGCGATCTTGTCTGGAGTCCGAGCCACCGCGTCGTCGAAAAAATCGACCAGCGTTCGCCCCGGCCAGAATCCGGGCCGAGAATGCTGCGCGATACGGGTGGCACTCAACAGGGCATTCATGGCTGTGGCGTCCATCGGTACTACAGAGTCTCGGCGCGCCGGCGCAGCGCAAATTTCTGAATCTTGCCGGTTGCGGTGCGCGGTAGTTCATCGACGATGCACAGGTACTCTGGAACGTATTGGCGGGTTATTCGATGCTCGCCGAGGAAGGCGCTCATCTCGCCGAAACTGAGGCTGCAACCCGGACGCAGGGCGACGAACGCGCAGGCCCGTTCGCCCAGTCGCGCGTCGGGTTTGGCCACGACCGCGACCTCGCGCACCGCCGGATGGCGGTACAAGAGCTGCTCGACCTCGATCACCGGGATGTTCTCCCCGCCGCGAATGATGATGTCCTTGCTGCGCCCGCAGATGCGGATGAAGCCGGATGCGTCGATGCGCGCGATGTCGCCGGTTTCGAACCAGCCGTCTGCGTCCATGTCGTAATACTGCGGGCGCCTGAGATAGCCGACGAAATTGCCCGCGCCGCGCGCCTGCAAGCGCCCTTCGACATCGGCGGGCACGGGTTCGCCCGAGGGTCCAACGACGCGCACCTCCATGCTTTCGAACGCACGGCCGTCGGTGCCGGAGACTTTGTCTTCAGGATCGTCCGGAGCGGTCACCGTCACCAAACCGTTTTCGGTCATGCCCCAGCCGGACATGATGCGCGCCCCCAGCGCCGCCTCGCCGCGGCTGACCAGCACTTGCGGAATCGGCGCGCCGGCGGCGATGAACACGCGCAGCGAACCCAGGTCGTGGCGTCCTGCCACAGCCGCGTCGCTGAGGTCGGAAAGAAACGGCGTGGAGGCCATAGTGAAGCTGACGCCCTCGTCCTCGATCAGCCTGGCGGCCCGCTCGCCGTCCCAGATATCCTGCAGCACCAGCTTCGCGCCCAGATAAAATGCCATCATCATGCCGTAGATAAAGCCGGTCTGATGCGCGAGCGGCGAAGCCATCAGGACGACGTCGGCGGCGCCCAGCCCCATGCGCACTCGGCACGGCTCCAGGCTGCTGAGCAGGGTGTTCGAGGTGTGCATCACGCCCTTCGGCTCGCCGGTGGTACCGGAGGTATAGAGAATCTCCACCGGGTCGTTGGCGCCCAGCCTGCGCGCGGCAAACAGGGCGGTGATTGCGGCAGTATCTGCGTCCGGCGCCTGCAGCAACAATACGCGCTCGAAGGCATCATCGCCCTCGCCGTCCACCACCAGCACGTGACGCAGTTCAGGCAGATCGGGCCGCAGTTCGGCGATCATGCCCGGGTAGTCGAAATCGCGGAACGTGTTCGGCACGATCAAGACCTTGCTGTCCGCCAGCTTTAGCATGAAGGCGAGTTCGCGCTGCCGCAAGATGGGCATCAGCGGATTGGTGACCGCGCCGATGCGCAGACAAGCCAGGTGCAGCAGAGGAAATTCGCACCAGTTGGGCAGGATCGCCGACACGACATCGCCTTTTTCGACGCCCAGTCGCGCCAGCCCGGCCGCCGCCCGGCGCGACCAGCGCTCGAGCTGCCGGTATGACAGCGTCACCGTGCGCCCGCGGCTGCTGTTGTAGCCGGTCACCGCGACCCGATCGGGTCGCGCGCGGCAAGCCGCATCGAAATGGTCGAGCAGGGTCTTGTCGCCCCACAGCCCGGCCTTGGCTGCCGCCGCGATGCGCTCGGCCGATAGGATGATGTCGACGCTCATCGCGCCCTAGCGCGGCATCTTGCAGTCCTTGGAGGCTGCAGGCATCGCCTGGGCAATGTCCACGGTCTGTTCGACCACGAGCTTGAGTTCGCCGTTCACCTTCGCCACCCGCCCCATGTAGTTGGGCAGGCGCAGCTGATGATCGTCGGCGCGCATCGACACCTGGCCGTAAAACGGAATGTCCACGGAGGCGGTTTCGAGCGCCTTGGCGACGGCTGCCGGCTCGCTGCTGCCGGCCTTGGCGATCGCCGCGAACAGCAGCTTCATGGCGACGTATGTTTCCGCCTCGAAATTGGCCGGCTCTTTGCCGTTGTTGGCCTTCATCCAATCGGCGACGAACCCTTTATTGCCCGGAGTGTCGATGGTGGCGGTGTAATTGACGATGCCCCAGATGCCGTTGGCCGTCTCGCCCATGCCCTTGATGGTCGAGGGAACGGCAAAACTCTGGCCGACCGCGAACACCGATTTCAACAGTCCGAACTGGCCCGCCTGAACGCCGAAATTCACCGCATCCCGGCCGGCGATCGCCACCCACATGCCATCGGGCTTGAGATCCTTGATCTGCTGGATGTACGGCGCGTAATCCTTGGTTCCCAGGGGCGCGAAAAATTTGCCCTTGACAGTCTTGCCGGCCGCGGCGGCAGCGGCAGAAAATTCATCGGCCGAATCACGGCCCCAGGCATAGTCGGCGGCGACGATCACCCACTCCTTTTCCTTGCGGCCCTTCAGCCACGGACCCACCACTGCCATGTCCATCGCATCGGAATGGTTGGCGCGAAACATGCGCGGATTGCAGGCGTCGGTGGTGAGCCGGTTGCTCTTGTTGATCGAGGACAGATAGAGCGCATCCCAGCGCTCGACCTGCGCGCCGATCGCAAGACCGACCGCCGATGAGATGGTTCCGACCAGCAACTTGCTGCCGCCGAGCACGAGTTTTTCGGCTGCGCGCCGACCCGCATCAGGATTGCCTTCGTCGTCGGCAAAATTGGCTTCCACCTTGCGCCCGCCGATACCGCCCTTGGCGTTGACCTCGTTGACTGCGAACGTGACCCCGCGCTTCACCTCTTCGCCCAATTCCACGTAAGGACCGGTAAGCGAAGTCGGGACGCCGATGCGGATTGGATCGGCCGCGCGCGCGTGCGGCGCCCCAATCGCGACTGCAAGAACTAGACCGATGGTGATGTTGTTGCGGTTCATGGCTGGCACCTCCTTGGTAATGACGCTCTGGCAATAATACGGATTGTTTCAGATGGCGATATGTTTGTGTAGCGCCTCGCGCGTGGTATCGGCCATGGAGCCGCGATCCACGACGCTGCCCTTCGACAGCACGTAGAATTCCTGCGCCACGCGTTCGACCAGGCTCAGATTCTGCTCGATCAGCAGGATCGCCGTGCCGTCCGCCAGCAGCCCGCGCAGCACCGCCGCAAGTTCATCGATGACGACCGGCGCCAGTCCCTCGCTCGGTTCGTCCAGGAGCAGCAGGTCCGGATTGGCCATCAGGGCGCGGCCGATGGCGAGCATTTGTTGCTCGCCGCCGCTGAGTGCCGTTCCCGGCGTGGCGGCGCGCTCCTTCAATACCGGAAACAATTGAAACACCTTCTCGATCTTCCATGGCCCCGATCGGCGGGTGGCGGCGCCGAGTTGCAGGTTTTCGCTCACCGTGAGGTTGGGAAGGATGCCGCGCCCCTGGACGACCACGGCAAGCCCGGCGCGCGCTGCCGTGTAAGGACGGGGGCGGTCGAGCGCATGACCGCGAATGCTGATGCTGCCGCTGGTCAGCCGGGCCATTCCGAGGAGGGTATTGACCAGCGTCGTCTTGCCGACCCCGTTGCGCCCGAGAACGGCGACCGCCCGTCCCGGCGCCACTTCCAGACTGACGCCATGCAGAATCCGGGCCCGTCCATAACCCGCATCTACCGCATCGTAGCGCAGCAGGCAGCTCATCCGGCACTCCCCAGATAGGCTTCGATCACGGCCGGGTTCGCGCGTACGGTCTGCGGCGCGCCTTCGGCCAGAACCGCGCCGAGTTGAAGCACGGTGATGCTGTCGGCGATCGAGAACACGACGTCCATATCGTGCTCGACCAGAACCACGGTCACGCCGCGCCGCGTCGCCATCGCGCGCAGGTGTTGCGCCAGGCGCTTGGATTCCTCGAAGGAAAGTCCGGCGGCCGGCTCGTCGAGCAGCAGCACCTTGGGCTGCCCGGTCATCGCCAGGGCGAGATCGAGACGCCGTTGATCGCCATAGCCGATATCGGCCGCGACACTGTCGGCAAACGGCAGCAGTCCGAACTCATCGATGATTTCATCGGTGTCGGCGCTGCCGACCGCAGTCGCAGCCAGTTCGATTTGGCGCCGTACCGAAAGACTGGGAAAGATGCTGGTCCGTTGGAACGAACGCGACAAACCAAGCGCGCGGCGCCGGGCCGGGGTCAGCCGAGTGATGTCGCGGCCGAACAGTTCCACCCGTCCGCTATGCCTGCCATCACGCCCCGACAAGGCGTCGATCAGGGTCGATTTTCCGGCGCCGTTCGGACCGATCAGGCCGCGAATCTCACCTTGCTCTACCGTCAGCTGGACATTGGACAAGGCGTGAAATCCGCCATAGCTTTTGGAGATGCCGGCGGCGGCCAGTGCGATCATGATGCCGCCCCGCGCCGCGCCGGATTGAACCAGCGCACCACCAGCCCGGCCAATCCGTTCGGAAACGCCACCGAGACCAGGATCAAGGCGACGCCGATGATGCTGAGCCAGTGCGTGGTATAGCTTCCCGCCGCATGCTTCAGCAGAAAATAGACGAACGCGCCCAGCGCCGGCCCCCAGGTACTGCCCGCCCCGCCGAGTATCGCCATGATCAGCGCCGACCCGGAGGCGGTCCAATGCACGGCGTCGGGCGAGATGAAGGTGTTGTAAATGACGAACATCACCCCGCCGATGGCGGCGACGACGGTCGACGCGGCGAACACCAGAGCGCGCGGCAGCAGCGTCGCGTAGCCGAGAAAGCGGATGCGCTCCTCGTTGTCGCGAATGCCTTCGGTAAGCCTGCCCCAGTGGCTTCGGGAAAACAGCCAGATTGAAACCAGGATCAGCATCAGCACCAGCCAGGAAACGATCAGCATTCCCTGCGGTTGCTGCAAGAACTTGAGCGGCAGGCCGAACAATTCCCGCGGCAGCCGCAGGTTCATGCCGTCGTGGCCCCCGGTGATGCCGCGCACGCGCGTGACCGCCACATAGAGCCCCTGGCCTATCGCCAGCGTCAGCATGCCGAACGCAATTCCGTGAACGCGCACGATGACAAGACCGATCGCAAACCCCAGGATCCCGGTCAGGACCACGGCGCCGATGATCACGACTTCCGCCGGCATCGAGGCTCCGGGCAGCAGCATGCCGATCATGTAGCCCGGCAGCCCATAGAAGGCGGCATGGCCGAAGCTGACCATGCCGTTTTGCCGGATCAGGAAACCGACGCCTACTGCGAATATCGCGGCGAAGGTGGCCTGGGCCAGCAACGACAGCATCAAGGGCGAGGTGATCAACGTCGCCATCAGGGGACCGATGGCGCACAGAGCGAGCACGGCCGCAAAGAAGCGAATGTTCCTCACAGGCGGTTTCCGGCCAATCCGGTCGGCTTCCAGATCAGCACGCCAACCATCAGAATGAACGGAAGCAGGGCTGTCAGTTCCGGCATGAACACGATGCCAAGGACATTGATCTGGCCGAGCAGCAACGCAACCACGAAAGCCCCCGCCAGGCTGCCCAGGCCGCCGACCACGACGACGATAAAGGAATCGACCAGAATGTCGGCTGCCATCGAGGGCGCAAGCGAAAGCAGCGGCGCCGCGACCACGCCGCTGGCACCGGCCAGCGCGGCACCGACGGCGACGACCAGGGCGCTGACGCGGTCGGTATCGACCCCCTGGATGGCGGCAACGGTAGGGTTGAAGCTTGCGGCGCGTACGAACAGCCCGATGCGCGTCAGACGCAGCCAGGCGGCCAAGCCACAGGCGACTAGAGCGCCAAACGCGATAATGGCGAGGCGATAGACGGGAAATGTCGTGCCGGGAATCTGCACGGTGCCGATCAACAGTCCGGGTTCTGCGAGCGCAAGCGTGTCGTTGCCCCAGATCGATTGCACCACGTCTTCCGCGATCAGCGCCAGGCCGAAGGTCACCAGCAGCGTGATGAGCGGATCCTTGTCCTGCAAGGGTCGAAATACCAATACATCGAGGGCCGCCCCAAGTAAACCCAGGGCCAGCGCGGCAACGGCCAATCCGGTCCAGAACCCGGCATGCGCGCCGACCGAATAGCCGATATACGCACCCAGCATATAAAGCGAACCGTGGGCGAAATTGACGATGCGGCGCAGGCCGAACATCAACGCCAGGCCGGAGGCGAGCGCGAACAGCAGGGCGCCGTAGACGAGGCCATTCAGAACTTGGATCAGCATGCGCACTTCCAGCCAAAACGGCGTCTGCAGGGTAAAATGAATGATCATTCATTCAGCTGACCCTGTCAAGTGTGCCTGACCCTCGTGTGCCTTATCCTCGTGCGTCCGACGCCGGCCCCGGCGCGACTTTAGCGCCGCACCGGGTCCGGCCTAAGCGCAAGCCGGCGCTCAGCCTGCATGCCAGTAACGCTTGCGCAATTCGCGGTACGGCTCTACGCCGATCCCGGTAGCGTCGAATCGCACCAGCACCGCGCCGGCACTGTCGGTGCGCAGCAATCGCGCGCCGCTGATGCGATAGCGCTCCACCACATCTTCTTTCGGATGGCCGAAGCGGTTGCGATAGCCGGTCGGAATAATCGCCCAGCGCGGCCGCACCGCGGCGATGAATTCCTCGGTCGACGAGGTGTGGCTGCTGTGGTGCGGGACCACCAGCACGTCGGCGCGCAGTTCGTCCCGCGCGCGCTCGAGCAACTCCGCCTCCGAACGCGTCTCGATGTCGCCGCTGAGCAGCAGCGCGCCATGGGCAGCGGAGATCTTGAGCACGCAGCTGCGGTCGTTGGCCTTGATCCCGTCTGCGGCATAGCTGCCGGCGGTCGGATGCAGCATATCGAAGCGTACCCCGTCCCAGACCCAGCCCTGCCCTGCCGCGCACGGCGGCCGGTATGCGGGCGCGACGAGCAGCGCCGGATGGCCGGCAGCCAGCGAGGAGTAAAGGATCCCGACCGGCAGGCCCGAGAGCACCGAGGCGGCGCCACCCGCATGATCGTTGTCGTCATGGCTGAGGACCACCGCGTCGAGTCGCGCGATGCCTGAGGCACGCAGAAACGGCAGGATGACGCGAGTGCCGCTGTCGGCGTCCGGGCTGTAGGCGGGGCCGGTATCGTAGAGCAGCGCATGGCGCTCGGTCTGCACCATTACCGCCAGCCCCTGGCCTACGTCGAGCACCGTGACCCATGCGGCGCCGGGCGCCGGCGCGAGGGGTGCCACGGCAAACATCGGCAGCATCAGCGGCAGCCCCAGCCAGCGCGCCGGCACGCCCCGCGGCAGCAGCAGCCAGGCGCAGCCGCCGAGCGCCAGCACCACGGTCCAGGCGGCGGGCGCGTGCTGCTGCCACACCGCCAGCGGCAGCCGATCGCACCATTCGAGCAGCCACATTTGCGCCGCCATCGCCGCATGCGCGAGTTCGAGGATGAAATCCAGAGGCAGCACGCTGCCGGCGAGCGCCAGCGGCGTCACCACCAGGCTTACCAGCGGGATGGCCACGGCATTGGCAAGCGGCGACACCAGCGAAATCTGCTGGAACCAGACGAGCAGCAGCGGCGCGAGCGCGAGCGTGATCGCCCACTGGATGCGCCCCCATTGCACCAGGCTTTGACCGGGCGCATGCGCGTGCCCCGACCTTAGCCGGCCGGTTGCGACATACAGGATCACGGCGACGGCGCCGAAAGACAGCCAGAAGCCCGGTGCGAGCACCGCCCACGGATCGAGCAGCAGCACCAGCAACAAAGCGAGGCACAACACGCGCGACACCGAACTGATGCGATTCGCCCACAGCGCCAGCGCCACCACGCCCACCATATACAGGGTGCGCTGCGCCGGCACGGCGAAACCGGCGATCAGGCAGTAGGCGAGCGCGGCGAGAAATCCCGCCAGGGCGGAAGCCTTGCGCGCCGGCAAGGCGAGCATCAGCGTGGAGGAGCGCCGCCACAGCCAGTGCACCAGCGCCGCGAGCAGGCTGGCCACCATGGTGACATGCAGGCCGGAGATCGACATCAGGTGCGAAACGCCGGTGCGCGCAAACAATTGCCATTGACGGGCATCGATCGCATTCTGGTCGCCCATGGCCAGCGCAATCAGGATGCCGGCGTAGGGATAACCGGAAAGCGTATCCCAGTGGCGCTCGCGCAAGATTTCGCGCACGCGCTCGATGAGGTAGGCCGGCCGCAGCACCAGATCGTCCAGGCGCTCCGTGCCTCCCGGGCGGACATAACCAGTAGCACCGATGGCGCGTTGCAGCAGCCACGATTCGTAATCGAATCCTCCCGGGTTGGCGCTGCCATGCGGACGCCGCAGGCGCACTGAAAAGCGCCAGCGCTCGCCGGCGCGGATGAATGCGATGTCCTGGAACTCTTCGCGGCTGCTGCCGTTGTACCAGGCGAGGGCGATGCGCCGCGGCAGCCGCGCTGCGGCAGGCTCGACTTGTTCGACGTCGAAATCGAAGCGCACGCCGCGCTCGAACGGCTGCGGCAGGCCTGCCACCACCCCCGTCACACCGAGATCCACGCCTTCCCACTGCGGCGTAAGACGCTCGGCCAAGCGCCATTGTGCCCAGGCCGCGGCATAGAAATATCCCACCGCGGCGAACATGGCGCTCGCGAGCAGCATGGCGGCGAGCATGGCGGCATGAGCAGGGAGCAGGGGCCCCGCAAGGGGATGCGACCGACCGCGATTGCCGCCAGCCGCCGACAGCGACTCCTCTTTACCGGAGACAGAGGATCGGAGGCGGCCGCCGCCATCGCCCGCGTGCAGACTCAGGCGCCACCACAGGGCCAGCATCGGTACCAATAGCAACGCCCACGCCAGCGGCGGCAGTTGCGGCTGTTGCTGCAATAGGCACACGCCCAGGGCAAAACCGATGATATTGAATCTCATCGACGCTTAACGGACGAGCAGGGCTTCGGTTGAAATGCATTTTGAACAAGAGGGCTAGGCCCCCTTGTAGATCCCCCAAGTCAGAGGGCACGCCAATTACGTCGCCAGGTCAAGATGCTTTCCCAGTTTGATGGAACCAAGTTTGCTTCGATTGAATTGCCTTACAATTGCAACATGGAATCAGCGATCTCCACTGCCGATCCGATGCCGCGCAAATTCTTCAGAAAATATCTGCCCGATCACGAGAGCGTGCGCAATAACCGGCACCTAGCGCGCTTCGGCGGCTTTTTGCATCACCCCAACTTGTGGCATCTGAATCGCCATTCGGTGGCTGGCGGTGTGGCCGTCGGCATGTTTTCCGGCCTGGTGCCAGGTCCGTTTCAGATGTTCTGCGCGGCGCTGCTCGCCATCCCATTGCGGGTCAACCTGCCGGTTGCGCTGGCGACCACGCTGTACACCAATCCGTTCACCATCGGCCCGCTGTACGTGCTCGCCTACCTCATAGGCAGAATGATCATCGGCGGTGACGGCAGCGCGCTCAGCTCGCCGCCGGAAATGCAGTGGTCGCAGTTGCGCGACTCACTGGACGCTTTCCTGCATTGGGTCATGAGTCTGGGGGCGCCGCTCGCGGTTGGCCTGGTCGCGCTGGCGTTGGGTCTGGCCGCCCTCGGTTACGCCTGCGTGCAGATAGCCTGGCGCGCCTACGTAATTCGCGCCTGGCGCAAACGCGGGCAGCGGCGAAGCAAACATGGACGCTGAAATCACCGCGCAGCGGGTGTTTCAGCGTTTTGTCGCGCCGTCGTTGGCGCTGGCCACGGTCAGCCTCATCGGCACGGTCGGCTACAAGATCATCGGCGGCGCGCAGGTGTCTTGGCTGGACTGCCTGTACATGACCTTCATCACCATCGCCACCATCGGCTATGGCGAGATCATCGACCTCAGCCAGTCTCCCGGCGGGCGCGTGTTCACCATGGCCATCGGCCTGGTCGGCATAGGCATGGCCACCTACATGATATCCACACTTACCGCCTTCATCCTCGAAGGCGACATGAACGAGGCACTACGGAGGCGGAGAATGCAGAAGCAAATCCAGGCACTGCGCAAGCATTACATCATCTGCGGCATCGGCCGCGTCGGCACCAACGTCGCGAATGAACTCGAGGCCACCGGACGCCCCTACGTCGTCATCGAGAGCAGCAAGGACGCGATCGAGCGCTACCTGGAGAGATCACCTAATGCCCTGCACACACACGCCGACAGCAGCGAGGACAGCGCGCTCATCGAAGCCGGCATAGCGCACGCAGCCGGGGTATTCGCGGTGACCGGGGACGACAGCAAGAACCTGGTGATCACGCTCTCGGCCAAGCTGCTCAAGCCGGAGGCGCGCGTGGTGGCACGCTGCCACGAAGTCAACTACATCGACAAGATGCGCAAGGTCGGCGCCGACGCCATCGTGTCTCCGGATTTCACCGGCGGCATGCGCATCGCTTCTTCCATGATCCGGCCGCAGGTGGTGAGTTTTCTCGACGAAATGCTGCGCGCGGACAACGCGCTGCGAGTGGAGGAAGTGCAGATCCCCGAGGGTTTTGGCGCCACCACGGTAGGAGGGCTTAAGCTGAACCGCCGCGACTACATATTGCTGGCGGTGCGCGCGCAAGATCAGTGGGAGTTCAACCCGGCGGACAACTTTTTCGTCGGCCCAGGCAACACCTTGGTGGTGATGACCAGGCCCGAAGGGCGCAAGTCGCTCGAGCGTAGTCTGGGGGCGGCGGCGTGAGTTTGCAGGTGTGGGCGGCGTTCATCGTCGCCGCGATCCTGATCAGCCTTTCGCCCGGCGCCGGCGCCATTTCCTGCATGGCGAGCGGCATGCGCTATGGCTACAGGCGCTCGTTGCCGAACATCGCCGGCATGCAGCTCGGCGTCGCACTGCAACTGGTCGTCGTCGGCATCGGCCTGGGCGCGCTGCTCGCGACCTCGACGCTGGCCTTCAACCTGGTCAAGGGACTGGGCGTAGCCTATCTGTGCTATCTCGGCTGGCAGCAATTCCGAGCCCAAGCACAGCCCGTGAATCTTGCCGACTCGGGTAGCGCCGAGGGCACGCCGCGCGCGCTGTTCGTGCAAGGCTTTCTCGTGAATGCGAGCAATCCCAAGGCCACCATTTTTCTCCTGGCGGTACTGCCACAGTTCATCGATCCGCATGCGCCGGCGATGCCGCAATACCTTGTCTGCATGGCGACGCTCACCGTAGTGGACATCATCGTCATGAGCGGCTACGCCCTGTTCGCCGCGCGCGTGCTGCGCCTCTTGCGCGAACCAGGCCAGATCCGCTGGATGAATCGCGGCTTCGGTACCCTATTCGTGCTCGCCGGCGGCTTCCTCGCGCTGTTCCGGCGCGCCTGACGGAGTAGCCTGCATGCGCCAACCAGCGCTCACCAAAGCCCAACAGCGGCGCCTGCAGAAACTTGCCCGCGAAACCGGGCGTACACCTCAAGCCATGCTGCGATTCGTGCTCAGGGACGGATTCGAGCGATGCGAAGAAGAGGTAGCTGCCGCGCGTAGCGCAGAAGTGGAATTGGCGAGATCGGGCACAGTGCCACCGCCATGTGTCCAACGAGGCTCGCGCCGTGATTGTCCGCCACGCCAGGGCGCCGCTCACCGGCGGCACACGAGCGTCGCATTCATGACGCACGGACGTTGACTTTCCGAGCCTCCGACTTTCCGCCCGCTCCGAGCCTCGGCAGGCGGCGAATCGCCGCACCCGCTTTCGCGTCCGCCAGCCGCAATTCGTACAGCTTTTGCAGATTCAGCCAGAACTCCGGGCTGGTGTCGAAGAAATGCGCCAGCCGCAATGCGCTGTCGCCGGTTATTGCCCGCTGGCCGTTCAGGATTCCGGTAATCCTGTTGGTCGGGACCTTGAGCCGCCGGCCGAGCTCGGCCGCGCTCATACCAAGTTCCGTGAGCTGCTCGGCGAGGTGTTCGCCGGGATGGATAGCGGTGCGTGCCATGCTTTGTTCCCTCAGTGATAGTCCACGATCTCGACATTCACCGGCCCGGGCGATCGGCCCGGCCATTCGAAGCAGATACGCCATTGATCGTTGATGCGGATGCTGTACCGCCCCTTGCGGTCGCCCTTCAATGCTTCGAACCGATTTCCCGGGAGAACCGCGAGGTCCTTCAGCGACGCCGCTGCCTCGAGTTGATCGAGCTTCATCTCGGCCTGTCGGGAAAATCCCGAAAATGCCTTGATGTATCGTCCGCCCGCGAATTCGTGCGTGCGTTTGTCGCGGAAGCTGACGATCATGGCCGCAGCATAGCAAACGCTTAGCCGTTACGTCAATCGTAACGATCGGAATATACGCGTTTTCGGTTTGCCTGGCCTAAGCGATCGGCCGAGGAGCAGGGTCTACCACTTATCGCCCTGCCCAGTTTTTCGGAAGCAGCCAATTCTCAATCCGGATTCAGCACGCCGTCCTGCAATCGCAGTACGCGCTGGGTACGCGCGGCGATGCCCGGATCGTGGGTGACGATGACGAAGCTGGTGCCGCGGCTTCGATTCAGCTCCAGCATCATCTCGAACACCTGCGCCGCGGTATGGCGGTCGAGGTTGCCGGTGGGCTCGTCGGCGAGCACGCAGGCGGGCTGCGTCACCAGCGCCCGCGCCAGCGCCGCGCGCTGGCGCTCGCCGCCGGAGAGTTCGGCCGGCGTATGCGTCAGGCGGGCCGCCAGGCCCACTTCCTCCAGGACGGCCGCAGCGCGGCTCTGTGCTTCGTTCGCCGGCATGCGCCGTATCAGCAACGGCATGGCCACGTTCTCGAGCGCGGTGAATTCCATCAGCAGGTGATGGAACTGATAGACGAAGCCGAGCGATTCGTTGCGCAGGCGGCCGCGCGCCGCCTCGGTCAGGCTTTGCATCGGCTGGCCGAGGATGCTTACCTCGCCCGCAGTCGCGCTGTCCAGCCCGCCGAGCAAATGCAGCAAGGTACTCTTGCCCGAGCCGGAAGCGCCGACGATGGAAACCAGCTCGCCGGCGCGCACTTCCAGATCCACCGCGGTCAGTACCCTCACTTCGGCCGCGCCCTGCTGGTAGATCTTGGCAAGTTTGGCACAGCTGAGAACGATATCACTCATAGCGCAGGGCCTCGGCGGGATTCACGCGCGACGCGCGCCAGCTCGGATACAGCGTCGCGAGCAGGCTCAGCACGAAGGACACCGCCGCAATCGCGATCACGTCGCTGCTCTGCAGATCGGACGGCACTTCGCTGATGTAATAAATGTCCTTGGCCAGGAAGTGCACGTTGAACAGGCTTTCTATGAAGGGCACCACCACGTCGATGTTGAGCGCGAGCAGCACCCCGCCGCCGACGCCGATCAGGGTGCCGATGACGCCGATCAGCGCGCCCTGCACGATGAACACCGCCATGATGCCCGCGGGCGCGGCGCCCAGCGTGCGCAGGATCGCGATGTCGGGCTGCTTGTCGGTGACCGCCATCACCAGGGTGGAAACGATGTTGAACGCGGCCACCGCCACGATCAGGAGCAGGATGATGAACATCACGTTCTTCTCCATCTGCACCGCGCGGAAGAAGTTGGCGTGGCTGCGGGTCCAGTCGCTGATGTACACATTGGCGCCCAGCTTGTTCAGCAGCGCCATCGCCACCTGGCGCGACTCGAACATGTCGTGCAACTTCAGCCGCACCCCCGACACCCTGTCTTCCATGCGGTACAGCTTTTGTGCATCGTCGAGGTGGATCAGCGCGAGGGTGGAATCGTATTCGAACATGCCCATTTCGAAAATCCCGACCACGCGAAACTGTTTCAGGCGCGGCACGATGCCCGCCGGCGTCACCTGCCCCTGCGGCGCGATCAGCGTCACCTTGTCGCCCTCGATGATCGCCAGCGCGCGCGCCAGTTCGCTGCCGAGCACGATGCCGAATTCCCCCGGTCTGAGCGCAGAGAGCGCGCCGGCCTTCATGTGCCGGCCGATTTCCACCACCCGGTCCTCGTATTCGGGCAGGATGCCGCGGATGACCGAACCGCGCACCGCGCCGTCGAAGGTGAGCATGCCCTGCACGTTGATATAGGGCGCCGCGGCGACCACCCGCGGATTGGTCGCCGCGAGTTCGGCCACCGCCTGCCAATCGGACAGCAGATCGCCCGGTCCGCTGATTTGCACGTGCGCGGCAGCCCCCAGGATGCGGGTGCGCAGTTCGTTCTGAAAGCCGTTCATGACCGAGAGCACCGTGATCAGCGCCGCAACGCCGAGCGCGATCCCCAGCATCGAGGTGAGCGATATGAAGGAGATGAAATGGTTGCGACGCTTGGCGCGCGTGTAGCGCAGGCCGATGAACAGTTCGTAGGGGAGTCGGGTCATTGTCGTTGTGATGCGCGCTGTTGGTTTCCCGCGCACGGCGTATTTTGGCATACTCGCGGCGGCTTATCCGGGCGGGGCGGTGATAAACTTTGGCATGCATTGCCAATTGCTGATTCCCGATCTGTTCTGGCCCGAGCGGGAGTTCCGCGACATCTATGAGACGCTAGCGACACCGGCGCTCGCGTACATCCTGGCCAAAGGGCGGCGTCAGCAGGCGGACACCGCATCGGCCGAAGCCTGGCTGTGCGAGCAGTTCGGCGTCGAAAAGCAGCGGGACTGGCCGATTGCTCCCTATAGCCTGCTCGCCGACGGCGGCGAGCCCGGCGGCCGGCATTGGCTGCGCGCCGATCCGGTGCACCTCAAGCTCGAAGGCGGCCGACTGGTGCTCGTCGACAGCGGCACGTTTTCCCTGTCGCAGCAGGAGGCGGACAGCCTTACCGACAGCCTCAACGCGCATTTTTCCGCAGACGGGCTGAGTTTCTATCCGTTGCGACCGGACCGCTGGTATCTGCGTTCGGAAACCGCGCCCGCGCTGGACACGACCGAACTCGCCGCAGTCGCGGGACGGAGCATCGACAGCCTACTGCCGCGCGGGGGCGACGCCCAGCGTTGGCGCACGCGCGTGAACGACGTGCAGATGCTGTTTCACGACCACGCAGTGAACCTGGCGCGCGAGGGTGAAGGCAAACCGCCGATCAATAGCATCTGGCTCTGGGGCGGCGGCGCTATATCCGAAGCGGTGTCAGCGCCGTTCAGCGCGGTCTGGTCCAGGGATCCGTTCGCCGCGGGCTTGGCGCGGGCGGCGCACCGCGCTTCGCACGATCTGACCGACGGCGCGGCGGATTTGTTGCGCGCGAGCGCCAGCGAAGGCGTCCAACTGGTACTGCTCGACCAGTTGCGCGGCACAGCGAAGTATGGCGATGCGCACGCCTGGCGCGCAGCGCTGTTGCTGCTTGAGCGCGACTGGTTCGCGCCGCTGCTGACTGCGCTCAGGCAGGAGCGCGTCGGCATGCTCAGCGTGCACGCGCTCGGTCCGCAAGGCGTTCTGGCTGCAGAAGTTACGCGAGGTGATCTGCGCCGTTTCTGGCGGCGCGTCAGACCCCTGGCGGATTACGTCTGAGCATGACCGGCATTCTGACCCGTCCCATTCCTGCGCGCGCGCGCGACATGCTGGTGCAGCAGGGCCTGCACCCGGTGCTGGCGCAGCTCTACGCTGCGCGCGGTGTCCAGGACAAGAGCGAGGTAGAGGGCGAATTCTCGGGATTGATTGCGCCGGGGCGCCTGCTGCACGCCCAGCGCGCCGCGACGCTGCTCGCCGATGCCATCGAGTCGAAGCAGCGCCTGCTGATCGTCGCCGACTACGACTGCGACGGCGCCACCGCCTGCGCCGTCGGCGTGCGCGCCCTCGCGGCGTTCGGCGCAGACGTCTCCTACCTCGTACCCAATCGCTTCGAGTATGGCTACGGACTCACGCCGGAAATCGTTGAGCTCGCCGCGCGCGAGGCGCGCCGGCCCGACCTCTTGATCACCGTCGACAACGGCATCGCCAGCAACGAGGGCGTGGCGCGGGCGAACCAGCTCGGCATCGCCACGCTGATCACCGATCACCACCTGCCCGGAGAGGCGCTGCCGCAGGCGAGTTGCATCGTCAATCCCAACCAGCCGGGCTGCGACTTCCCGAGCAAAGCCATCGCCGGCGTCGGCGTAATGTTTTACGTCATGCTCGCGCTGCGGGCAGAGCTACGACGGCGCGGCCGGTTCAAGGACCAGGCCGAATTCAATCTGGCGACGCTGCTCGATCTGGTGGCCTTGGGCACCGTCGCCGACGTGGTGCGGCTGGATCACAACAATCGCATTCTCGTGGCGCAGGGTCTGAAGCGCATCCGCGGCGGCAAAATGCAGGCCGGCATCGCCGCCTTGCTGCGCGTCGCCGGACGCGAGGCGCGGCGCGCAGCCTGCTTCGATCTGGGTTTCGCCGTCGGGCCGAGGCTCAATGCCGCCGGGCGCCTCGCGAACATGGCGCTGGGAATAGAATGCCTGATCACCGACGACCAGGCGCGCGCGCTCAACATCGCGCAGGAGTTGGATCGGCTGAATCGCGAGCGACGCGAAATCGAGGCCACCATGCAGGACCAGGCGCTGGCAATGCTGGAGAGCCTGGGTGCGGATCTGGGCGCTGGTCCGGGGACGGGCACGGACGAGGTCTATAGCCTGACGCTGTTCGATCCATCCTGGCACCAGGGTGTGGTAGGCATACTCGCGGCGCGCATCAAGGATCGGCGGCACCGGCCGGTGATCGCGTTCGCCGCCGGCAATGCCGGTGAACTCAAAGGCTCGGGGCGCTCGATCGCCGGTCTGCATCTGCGCGACGCGCTCGATCTTGTTGCCAAGCGCGCGCCCGGGCTGATCCTGCGCTTTGGCGGCCACGCCGCAGCAGCGGGGCTCACGATACGATCCGAAGGCCTGGCGCAATTCACGGACCTATTCGAGAGCACGGTGCGCGGGCTGCTGGCCGCTTCCGATCTCGCGCGCAGCACCGTGACCGACGGCGCGCTCGAATCGGCATACATGAATCTGGATACTATACGCATGCTGGAGCGCGAGGTCTGGGGCCAGGGATTCCCGCAACCGCTGTTTTGCGACCGCTTTGCCGTCGCCAGCCAGCGCGTGGTGGCAGACAAGCACTTGAAGCTGCGCCTGCAAAAAGACGGCAAATCGTTCGATGCGATACGCTTCAATTCGCTCGCTCCCGCAGGCGCGACCATCCGCGCCGCCTACCGCCTGGCGGTGAACGAATACAATGGCGTACAGAGCGTGCAGCTCATCGTCGAAGACTGGGAGTGAGAGATGGAACGCAAGCGTGTCAATTCCAACAAGATACGCGCGGTCGGCTACGACCCGAAATCGCGCGTGCTCGAAGTCGAGCTGCGCGACGGCACGGTGCTCGCCTACAGCGGCGTGTCGCAGGAGGTGCAGCGTCAGTTCATGAACGCGCCCTCGCCCACCAGTTACTATGAGGACAAGATCGCCGACGAGTTTTCGGCGCGGCGACTGTGAGGACCGATCTACGGTGTGGCCAGGCGCTATAGGCTGCGCATGTGCTGCACCATGCGCCGGCGCATAGCCGCATCGGGCAGGCGGCCGAGGGCCGCGCCCATGTTGTCCACCAAGTAATCCGGGTTGCGTGTGGCGGGAATGGCGCAGGTCACCGCCGGGTGGGCGAGGATGAATTTGAGGAAAAATTGCGCCCAGCTGTTGCAGTCGAACTCCCCAGCCCACTTGGGCACCTCCCTGCCCTTCACCCTGCGGAACAAGTCGCCTTCTTCGAACGGGCGGTTGACGATGACTGCCGTCCTATACTCGGCGCAAATGGGCAGCAGGCGCAACTCGGCTGCAGTAGTCGCGACGTTGTAATTGAATTGCGCAAAGTCGAGCTGCTCCGACTTGATCAAGCGCTCGAGCTCCCCGTAAGCGCCTTCGTGATAGTGGGTAATGCCGAGGTAGCGGATCTTGCCTTGCTGCTTCCACTCGCGCAGCGTATTGAGTTGGGTCTTCACGTCGCTGAGATTGTGCACCTGCATCAGGTCAATGGCCTTCGGATTGAGCGAGCCCACGCGCATGCGGCGCAGCGATTCTTCCATCTGGCGCATGCCGGCTTCGCGGCCGCTGGTCCAGACTTTGGTCGCAAGGAACAGCGATTTCTCCGCCCCGAGATCGGCGGCGAGGTCGCCCACCACCGACTCCGAACTGCCGTACATGGGCGAACTGTCCACCATTTGCCCGCCCGCTTTGACAAAGCGCGCCAGCACTTCGCGCGCAGCCGCGCGCGCGGCGGCGTCGTTGCCGATGTCGAAAGTTTGCCAGGTACCCAGACCTATCGCGTGCAGCAATTCGCCGGTCTTCGGAATCGGGCGCTTGAGCGGTGCGTCCGCTGCACGCGCAGGTGGCAACAACGCCATGACAGGTGCTCCGGCAATCAGTTTCAGGATAGTGCGACGCGAGGACATAGACTCATTTTACTCGTCCACCTCCGACAGCGTGGTCGGCAATTGCATTCCCGGGCATCGCCGGGGAAGCGCGCGCTCAAGAGTATAATTGCACAATTCTGAACTAGAAGACGATCATGGAAGCCGAAAAACTCAACACCCTCGCAAACAGTCTGGCCGACCTGGGCGCCCGCGCCAAGGAAATGCGGAGGTATCTTTGACTTCGACACCAAGCGCGAACGCCTGATTGAAGTCGGGCTGCAACTCGAGGAGCCCAACGTCTGGAGCGATGCCAAACGCGCCCAGGAACTCGGCCGCGAAAAGAAGTCCCTGGAAGGCATCGTCGGCAACCTGATGCTGCTCGACAGCCAGCTGCGCGATGCGGGCGAACTGTTCGAGATGGCGCGCGCCGAAGACGACGACGCCACCCTGATAAGCGTGGCCGCGGACATCGCCGCGGCGGAAAAACTGGTGGCGAGCATGGAATTCCGCCGCATGTTTTCCAATCCGCTCGATCCGAACAATTGTTTCGTCGACATTCAATCCGGATCCGGCGGCACCGAGGCGCAGGACTGGGCAGCCATGCTGGAGCGCATGTATCTCAAGTACTGCGAGCGCAGCGGCTTTGCGGTCGAAATTCTGGAAGAATCCGAAGGCGAGGTGGCGGGTCTCAAGAGCGCGACCATCAAAGTATCCGGCGAATACGCCTACGGGCGGCTGCGCACCGAAACCGGTATCCACCGCCTGGTGCGCAAATCGCCGTTCGATTCCGGGAACCGGCGCCATACCTCGTTCGCCAGCGTATTCGCCTATCCCGAGGTGGACGACAGCATAGAGGTCGACATCAACCCGGCGGATCTGCGCATCGACACCTACCGCGCCTCGGGCGCCGGCGGCCAGCACATCAACAAGACCGATTCGGCGGTGCGCATCACCCACCTGCCGACCAATATCGTGGTGCAGTGCCAGAATGACCGCTCGCAACACCGCAACCGCGCCGAAGCCATGGCGATGCTGAAATCGCGCTTATACGAACGCGAGCTGCGCAAACGCCAGGACGAGCAGCAGAAGCTCGAGGACTCCAAGACCGATATCGGCTGGGGACACCAGATCCGCTCCTACGTGCTCGACCAGTCGCGCATCAAGGACCTGCGCACCGGCGTCGAGATCGGCAATACGCAAGGCGTGCTGGACGGCGACCTGGATGTGTTCATCGAAGCGAGCTTGAAGCAGGGCGTGTAAGCGCGGATTGACGCCGGGACAAAGTCCCTTAACAGGATGCCGATACAAACCAACCATTCGAGACTCATCATGGCCGAAGAAAAGCAGCAACCCGTCATCGACGAAAACCAGATCATCGCCGAGCGCCGTGCGAAACTGGGCGAATTGCGCAAGCTCGGCAATGCGTTTCCCAACGACTACGCACGCAAGGATCTGGCGGCAGACCTGCACGCGGCGCACGGCGTCAAGTCCAACGAAGAGTTCGAAAGCGCAGCGGTGACGGTCGCAGTCGCCGGACGCATGCTGTTGAAGCGGGTGATGGGAAAAGCCAGCTTCGCCAGCATCCAGGACATGAGCGGCCGCATCCAGCTCTACATTACCAACGACCTCGCCGGCCAGGAGATCCACGACGCATTCAAACACTGGGATCTGGGCGACATCCTCGCCGCCGAAGGCACCCTGTTCAAGACCAAGACCGGCGAACTGTCGGTGCGCGTGACGAAGCTGCGCCTGCTCACCAAATCGCTGCGGCCGCTGCCGGAAAAATTCCACGGACTCACCGACCAGGAGCAGCGCTACCGCCAGCGCTATGTCGACCTGATCACCAACCCCGAGGCGCGCAAGGTGTTCGGCGTTCGCAGCCGGATCATCCAGGCGATCCGCGCTTTCATGGTGGGCAAGGGCTATCTCGAGGTCGAGACGCCGATGATGCATCCGATTCCCGGCGGCGCTGCGGCCAAGCCGTTTCTGACGCATCACAACGCGCTCGACATGCAGTTGTTCCTGCGCATTGCGCCGGAGCTGTATCTGAAGCGCCTGGTGGTGGGCGGCTACGAGAAGGTGTTCGAGATCAACCGCAATTTCAGGAACGAAGGCATTTCGACCCGGCACAACCCTGAATTCACCATGATCGAGTTCTACGAAGCATATCGGGACTACCGCTACCTCATGGACTACACCGAAGAGCTGCTGCGCAGCGTGGCGACGGAGGTGCTGGGCACCACCACCCTCGCCTATGGCGAACACACCATAGACCTGGGCCAGCCGTTCGAGCGGCTCACCGTGGTGCAGGCGATCTGCAAGTTCCATCCCGAGATCAGCGAAGCGGATCTATCCGACCGCGAGTACCTCACGCGGGCATTGAAGAAGCTGGGCGTCGACGTGTCGCGCGCGCAGGGCCTGGGTTCGCTGCAGCTGATGCTGTTCGACGAGACCACCGAGACCCAGCTGATCCAGCCGACCTTCATCGTCGATTATCCGGCCGAGGTGTCGCCGCTGGCACGGCGCAACGACCTCAATCCGGACATCACCGACCGCTTCGAGCTGTACATCACCGGGCGCGAGATGGCGAACGGCTTCTCCGAGCTGAACGATCCTGAGGACCAGGCGGCGCGCTTTGCCGAGCAGGCAAAGCAGAAGGAAGCCGGCGACGAAGAGGCGATGTATTACGACGCCGATTACATCCGCGCGCTCGAATACGGCCTGCCGCCGACGGCCGGCGAAGGCATCGGCATAGACCGGCTGATCATGCTGTTTACCAACAGCGCCAGCATCCGCGACGTGATCCTGTTCCCGCATATGCGGCCGGAATAGCTGCCGCAGGGGCCAAGAGCCGGTTACAAATAGTCACAATTGCTCACAATTTCCTGGCGGTGTTGCTGTCAACATGGGTGCCGTAGATGCGTTTTCTGCAATGCGCATCCGACCACATGGAGACAGATATGGAAACCACCGCAATCAAAAGCATGCATCCGTTGACCGCGATCGCGGCGATCTCGGTCACGCTGTTCAGCCTGGCCGGCATAGGCGCCATTACCGGCCTGATCCCGACCAGCCACAGCCAGCCGGTACCCGTGCAGACGACGGCGCCGGTCGTGGAACCCCTGAAATCCGCGGCGGCGACGCAGCCGGCGGAGACCACCACCGTCACCACGACTACCGAGACCAGGGCGAAACCGGCAGCGAGCAAGCCGGTCATTCGACACTCGAGGCCGGCGGAGAAGACGTCCGGGCCGGTCGAAGAGCGGGTGAACGCCGCCAAGGACGAAGCGCCAGTCAAATTGGCGCAGAACGCCCCGCCGCCCGGATATGGGCCCCCGCCGGGATATGCGCCTGCACCCGCGATCGAACCACCGAAGCCGATATGTCATGACTGCGGCGTGATCGAGTCGGTGCGTGAAATCGAGAAGAAAGGCGACGGCTCAGGTTTGGGCGCAGTCGCGGGCGGCGTTGCCGGCGGCGTGTTGGGCCGGCAAACCGGCGGCGGCCGCGGCAGGGACGTCATGACGGTGCTCGGCGCGATCGGCGGTGCCGTTGCCGGCAACGCGATCGAGAAGAATGTGAAGAAAGTGAAGAACTACGAGGTCGCGATCCGCTTCGACGACGGCTCCAGCCGCCTCATCACCCAGGACAATCCGCCCGCATGGCGTTCGGGTGACCGGGTGAAAATTGTGGGCGGTGTGATTACCGCCAACAACGCTTATTGACAACTGCACCAGCCACCCTCTACCGCACCGGTGAGGGTGGCGCTCACATCTGGAATGCGCGCGATTCCGCAAGCCGTTCAAGCGGCGGCTCGGCTATAATTCTCCTGTCGTGAAATTGAAAAAACACTCCCGGTTTCGATGAGCGCGGGTTCTTCCGCGCAACCGCATACCCTGCGCGGCGCCCTGCTGATCATGACGGCGGTAGCGATGTTCGTCGTCATGGACTCGATCTCCAAGTATCTGTCGCGTTTCTACCCGGTGCCGGCCATCGTCTGGGCCCGCTATACGTTCCACTTGCTGCTGGTCGTCGTCGCGCTGGGTCCCCGCCTGGGCCTGGACCTGGTGCGCACCCGGCGGCTGGGTGCGCAGTTGGTACGCGGCCTGCTGCTCGCCAGCTCGACCCTGTTCTTCGTCTTCGGGATCAAGCAGTTGCCGCTGGCCGAGACGTCGTCGATCACCTTCATCGCGCCGGTGCTGGTGACGCTGATGGCCACGTTCATACTCAAGGAAAAAGTGGAGTTGGCGCGCTGGCTGGCAGTGGCCGGCGGATTCGTGGGCGTGCTCATTATCATCCGCCCGGGCAGCGGCGTATTTACCTGGGCGTCGGTTCTGCCGCTAGGCAGCGCGACTTGCTTTGCGTGTTACCAAATCCTCACGCGCAAGCTCGCCAACCTGGAGAGTCCCTATACCTCGATCTTCTACGCCGGCCTGGTCGGCAGCGTGATCATGTCGCTGGCGCTGCCCTACGTCTGGAGCCTGCCGCAAAGCGCAAGTCACGCGCTCCTGTTCGTCGCCATCGGCATCATCGGCGGCGCCAGCCACCTGTTACTGATCAGAGCCTATGACTGTGCGCCGGCATCCCGGCTCGCGCCCTTCAGCTATACGCAGTTGATTTGGGTCATGCTGAGCGGCTATCTGGTGTTCGGCGATTTTCCCGATCATTGGTCGCTGCTCGGCATCGCCGTAATCGTGTCCAGCGGCATCTACATTGCCACCCATCAGCGCTTGACGGAATTGCAGCAGCGGACCGAATTGCAGGAAAGCGCACCCGGCGCTTGAATGGTGCGCGTCGACGAAGCCGGATTTCGCTCGACATCGACTCGGGGCAAGTGCGCGCCGGCTATAATGCGTTTGCTGTGAAGAAGAATAACCACTTCCTGGGCCTATGAGCAGGGTTACGCCCGCGCGAGCGCATCCTCTGCGCGGCATCCTGATGATCATGACGGCGGTGGCCATGTTCACCGTCCTGGACTCGATCGCCAAGTATCTGTCGCGCTTCTATCCCGTGCCGGGGATCGTCTGGGCGCGTTACGCCTTCCACTTGCTGTTCGTCGTCGTCATCCTCGGCCCGCGCATGAAACTCGCCCTGGTGCGCACTAAACACCTCGGGCTGCAGATCGTGCGCGGCACGCTGCTGGCCGCCTCGAGCATGCTGTTCTTCAGCGCACTCAAATTCATGCCGATGGCGGAGGCGTCTTCGATCTCTTTCGTCTCGCCCATGCTGGTCACCCTACTCGGTGTGGTCCTGCTGCAAGAGAAAGTCGAGCCGGCGCGATGGCTGGCGGTGGCTGCGGGATTCATCGGCGTGCTGATTATCGTCCGTCCAGGAAGCGGCGTATTCAGCTGGGTCGCGGTGCTGCCGCTCGCCACCGCGGCCTCCTTTGCCGTCTACCAAATCCTGACACGCAAGCTCGCCGGCGTCGACAGCCCCTACACTTCGCTGTTCTACTCGGGTCTGGTCGGCACGGTGATGCTGGCGGCCGTGCTGCCGTTCCAGTGGACCACGCCGACAAGCGTCGCGCACGCGCTGCTCCTGCCGGCCATCGGCTTCATCGGCGGCTTAAGCCATCTGATCCTGATCCGCGCCTTCGACCAGGCGTCGGTTTCGACCCTGGCGCCGTTCAGCTACACGCAGCTGATCTGGGTCCTGGTCTCGGGCTATGTGGTATTCGGTGATTTTCCCGATCACTGGTCGTTGGTCGGCATCGTCGTGATCATGGCGAGCGGCATTTACATCGCAACACATCAACAGCTATCGGAGCGGCAGCGGCGCGCCGAATTGCAGGAAACTGCGCCTGGCGCCTGAGATGCGGGATCAGCCCGGGTAGCGGCTGAGAAAATCCTCGTAGGCAGCCGCGATGCCTTCGTCGAAATTTGTGTGCGCGCGCCATCCCAACGCATTGATCCTGCCTGAATCGAGAAATTTGCGCGGGGTGCCGTCGGGTTTTGAAGTGTCGAAGCGCAATGTTCCGCGAAAGCCGATGACGCGCGCCACCGTCCGCGCCAGTTCGGCGATGCTCAGGTCTTCGCCGTAGCCGATATTCACCAGCGGTGGATGAGTGTCGCTGACGAATTCCTCGAATTTTACGGGCGGAAGTTCGAGTAGATAGACGCAGGCTTCCGCCATATCCTCGCTGTACAGGAACTCGCGCATCGGCTTACCCGTGCCCCAGATCACGACTTCCTCCAGGCCGGCCGACATCGCCTCGTGCATTTTGCGGATCAACGCGGGCAGCACGTGGGAATTGTTCAGATCGTAGCTGTCGCCGGGTCCGTAGAGATTGGTCGGCATCGCCGCGAGGAAGCGGGTTCCGTACTGCCGGTTGTAGGACCAGCACATCTCGATGCCGGCGATCTTGGCCACCGCATAGGGGCGATTGGTCGGCTCCAGCGGGCCGGTGAGCAGATATTCTTCCTTGATCGGCTGCGGACAATCGCGCGGGTAGATGCAGGAAGACCCGAGGAACAGCAGCCGTTTCACGCCCGCTTTCCAGGATTCGTGAAGCACGTTGGTCTGCACCGCGAGGTTGCTGTGGAGGAATTCGGCCGGATAACTGTTGTTGGCGACGATGCCACCGACCTTGGCGGCGGCGATGAACACATAATCGGGCCGTTCGCGCTGGAAGAAATCGCGCACCGCAGCCTGATCGCCGAGTTCCAGCTCGGCATGGGTGCGCAATATCAGATTGCGGTAGCCTCTTTGCTGCAGCCGTCTGACGATCGCGGAACCAGCTAGGCCGCGATGACCGGCAACGTAGATTCTCGACTCTCCGTTCATCCTGATGTCTCTACAAATCCAAAAATGTCATTCCGAGACCTGAAGCCGAGGAATCTGCTTTTCATAGCGATTAAGAAACAGATTCCTCGCGCTGCTCGGAATGACAGTTCTTGGAGATCCCATTATTCATGCCGATCAAAAGTCTTGTGGCCGTGGCTCTTGACGAGTTCGTCGCGCTCGGCCGAGCGCAGGTCCTCGCGCACCATCTCCGCCACCAGTTCGCCGAATTTGACTTTCGGCTCCCACCCGAGCTTGGCCTTGGCTTTTGCCGGATCGCCCAGCAGTGTGTCCACCTCGGTCGGGCGGAAGTAGCGCGGATCAACGGCGACGATGCAGCGGCCGGCATGGTCGTAGCCCTTTTCGTCCTTGCCCTTGCCCTTCCAGCTGATTTGCATCCCCAGTTCCGCCGCGGCGGCGGCGACGAATTCGCGCACGCTGTGCTGCTCGCCGGTGGCGATGACGAAGTCCTCAGGCGTAGGCTGCTGCAGCATCAGCCACATGGCCTCGACGAAATCGCGCGCATGGCCCCAGTCGCGGCGGGCGTCGAAATTTCCGAGGTATAGGCTATCCTGCAGGCCGAGCTTGATGCGCGCAAGCGCACGCGTGATCTTGCGCGTGACGAAGGTCTCGCCGCGCACCGGCGATTCGTGGTTGAACAATATGCCGTTGCAGGCGTAGAGGCCGTAGGCTTCGCGGTAGTTGACGGTGATCCAGTAGGCGTAGAGCTTGGCCACACCATAGGGGCTGCGCGGATAGAAGGGCGTGGTTTCCTTCTGCGGCGTCTCCTGCACCAGGCCGAAGAGTTCGGAGGTCGAGGCCTGATAGAAGCGGGTTTTCTTTTCCAGGCCGAGGATGCGGATGGCTTCGAGCAAGCGCAGGGTGCCGAGCGCGTCGGAATTCGCCGTGTATTCCGGTTCCTCGAACGATACGGCGACGTGGCTTTGCGCCGCGAGGTTGTAGATTTCGTCCGGCTGCGTCTGCTGGATGATACGCACCAGGTTGGAAGAATCGGTGAGATCGCCGTGGTGGAGTATGAAGCGGCGGTCGGTTTCGTGCGGGTCCTGATACAGATGGTCGATGCGGTCGGTGTTGATCAGCGAGGTGCGGCGCTTGATGCCGTGGACGACATAGCCCTTGCCGAGCAGAAATTCCGCCAGATAGGACCCGTCCTGCCCGGTGATGCCTGTTACCAGCGCAATTTTGGCCATTATATGCTTACTTCCTTCCGTAGTTGTCGTCGAGGCGAACGATGTCGTCTTCGCCGAGGTAGTCGCCGCTTTGTACTTCGATCATCACGCAGTCGACATCGCCCGGGTTTGCGAGGCGGTGCGCGGTGCCGGCGGGAATGTAGGACGACTGGTCGGCACCGAGAACGATTTCATGCTCGCCGTTTACGATCTTGGCGCTGCCCGAAACCACCACCCAGTGCTCGCTGCGGCGGCGGTGATATTGCAGCGACAGCGAGGCCCCCGGCTTGACCACGATGCGCTTGATTTTGAAGCGCGGCCCTTCCTCGAGCACCGTGTAAGTGCCCCAGGGTCGATGCACGGTGCGGTGCAGGCGCGCGCATTCGTGGCCGCTTGCATTGAGGCGCTGCACGACGCTCTTTACGTCCTGTGCGCGGCTGCGATCGGCAATCAGCAAGGCGTCGGGCGTATCCACGACCAGCAAGTTTTTCACCCCCAGCGCAGCGACCAATCGGTCTTCACTGCGGACGTAGCAATCCTCGCTGTCGACGAGTACGGCCTCGCCTTGGACGCGATTGCCCGCGTCGTCGGCGGCAACCAGATCGCCCAGCGCCTGCCAGGAACCGATGTCGCTCCAATCGAAGTGCCCGAGCACGACGGCGACGCGCTCGGCCCGTTCCATCACAGCGTAGTCGACGGAAATATCGGCAACCCGGGCGAACGCAGCCGCATCGATGGCGACCGGCACCTGCTCGCGCGGCGTCGCCTGCCACGCCGCCTGGACCGCATCCGACACTGCGGGCGCCGAGAGCGCGAGTTCGTTCAGGAATTCGCCGACGCGAAAACAGAACATGCCCGAGTTCCAGTAATAGCGTCCCGAAGCCAGGTATGCCTCGGCCTTCTCGCGCGAGGGCTTCTCGACGAATCGGCGCACCAGCATCCCCGCACCGCCCAGCTTTCGCGTTTGGTCGGCCTCGATATAGCCGAAGCCGGTTTCGGCGGCGGTCGGCGCAATGCCGAAAGTGACCAGGTAACCCTGTTCAGCCAGCGCGCATGCGGCCTGCACCGCGTCGGCGAAGGCGGCGAAATCGCGTATCAGGTGATCCGAGGGCAATACCAGCATGGTCGCATCGTCGCCGAACTGCTCGCGTAGGCGCAGGGCCCCGACCGCTATGGCTGGCGCAGTGTTGCGACCGACCGGCTCCAGCAGGTAATCGAGGCTTATCCCGGGAGGCATCGCCACTTCGGCATAGGCGTCGCGGGTGATGAAAAAATAATCATGATTGGTGATGGTGAGAATCGAGTCCGGTTTCAGCCCTGCCGCGCGCAGCAGCGTTTTCTGCATCAGGCTTTGCCCGTCGGGCAAGACGATGAAGGGCTTGGGATGCGCTTCGCGCGACACCGGCCACAGGCGGGCACCGGCACCGCCGGACAAGATAACGGGGATCAACAAGCGGAAGCCTCGATTAGATTCGAAACAACATGAAGGTTCGATTTTAACTCACGCCAGAGGCGGCGGTTTGCGTACCCTTGGCTTGACCTCCAAGAATTGTTATTCCGGGCGCAGCAGGATGGCAATCGAATGGATGGCCTTCTGGGAACCCGCTCCCATTCAGGACAGTTTTCCCCACAAATCGTGTGCGTCGGCGCGCTCGATCTTGACCGTGGCCCAATTGCCGGGTTTGAGTTTCTTGCCATCAGCGATCAACACCGTGCCGTCGATTTCCGGTGCATCGGCGGCCGAGCGTGCAATGGCGCCGTCCTGGTCGACCGCATCGACCAACACCTTGAGCGTTTTTCCAATCTTGCGCCGCAGGCGCCGGCGGCTGATTTTCTCCTGCACTTCCATGAACCGCGCCCGCCGTTCCTCACGCAAGACCTCCGGCACCGGATCGGGCAGCGCGTTCGCCTTCGCGCCTGCGACCGGCGAATAGGCGAAACAGCCGACGCGGTCGAGTTCGGCTTCCTCCAGAAACGCCAGTAGCTGCCGGAACTCGGCTTCGGTCTCGCCGGGGAATCCCGCGATGAAAGTGCTGCGGATGGTGATGTCGGGGCAGATGGCGCGCCAGGCGCGGATGCGCTCGAGGTTCACTTCGCCGGAGGCCGGGCGCTTCATCAGCTTCAGGATGCGCGGGCTCGCATGCTGAAACGGCACGTCCAGGTAAGGCAGCAGCTTGCCTTCGGCCATCAGTGGAATGACTTCGTCCACGTGCGGATAGGGATAGACGTAGTGCAGCCGCACCCACAATTCCCCGGCGGAGCCGCCGAGTTCGGATAGCGTGCGCACCAGTTCGGTCATGCGCGTTTTCAGCGGGCGGCCCTGCCAGAAGCCGGTTCGATACTTGACGTCCACGCCATAGGCGCTGGTGTCCTGCGAGATGACCAGGATTTCCTTCACCCCGGCGCAGGTGAGATGCTCCGCCTCCTGCATCACCTCGCCTATCGGCCGGCTCACCAGGTCGCCGCGCATCGACGGGATGATGCAGAAGGTGCAGCGGTGGTTGCAGCCTTCGGCGATCTTGAGATAGGCGTAATGCGCGGGTGTGAGGCGCACGCCCTGCGGCGGCACCAGATCGGTGTACGGATCGTGCGGCCGCGGCAGGTGCGAATGAATAGCATGCATGACTTCATCGGCAGCGTGCGGCCCGGTCACTGCCAGCACCTTGGGATGAGTCTTGCGCACGATGTCGCCCTTGGCGCCGAGGCAGCCGGTGACGATCACCCTGCCGTTTTCCGCCAAGGCCTCGCCGATGGCTTCGAGCGATTCTTCCACTGCAGAATCGATGAATCCGCAGGTGTTGACCACCACCAGGTCGGCGGCCTCATAGGAGGGCGAGATGGCGTAACCCTCGGCGCGCAACTGCGACAGGATGCGCTCCGAATCGACCAGCGCCTTGGGGCAACCGAGCGAAACGAATCCGACCTTAGCGCCGGCGGTGGATTTTGAACGGCTCAAAAGCGGGGCGAAGCTTCAGGACTTTTTGCCTTCGTCTTTGTCTTCCTCGGCGGGCTGTCCGGGAAAGCCGGGGAACGGAAAACCGGCGAAGATGTTCTTGGTCTGGTTCTGCAGCCGGTCCTGCATCTGCAGGAACACGTTCTTGCTTTGATCCATGTACGCGGACATCATGCCCTGCATCGCCGTACCCTGGAAATTCATGAACTGCGCCCACAGATCCTTGTTGATCTTGGTGTTGTCGCCGTACATCGTCTTCGACTGCTCCTGCAACTGCTTTTGCACATGCACGAAAGTCTGCATGTTCTTTTCGAGATAATTGCCGACCATACCCTGCATCGCATTGCCGTAGAAGCGAATCAATTGCGACAGCAGATCGGAGGTGAACATCGGCATGCCGCCGGCTTCCTCTTCGAGGATGATCTGCAACAGTATGGAGCGCGTGAGGTCATCGCCGGTCTTGGCATCGACGACCTGAAATTGCTCGTGTTTCAGCACCAGTTCTTTCACATCGGCCAAGGTGATGTAGCTCGACGTCCGCGTGTCGTAGAGCCGGCGGTTCGGATATTTTTTGATCAGACGCAGTGCATCTGTGGCGCCATCGGCGGCGCTATCCGATTGATTAGAAGCAGGTTCAGTCTTGTGTTGCATTGCAGCATCCCCCTTGACTTTCTCGATCAGCCGAGTACAATGGCTCGATGCTGCGTTGCAACATCGGATTGCCATGATAGCATTTTGAGTGGATCACATCAAAACTCTTTCACCGAGGAGCCCACGATGGCCAACCCCAACGAACAACTAGCAGCCTGGCAAAAAGCCGCGCTTGAGTCCACGCTCACCTACGCTCAGGCCAGCCTTTCCGGCGCAGAACAACTACTGAAACTCAATCTCGACGCCGCCCGCAATTCACTGGAGCAGGCCGGCAAGAACACGCGCGAACTGCTGAGCATCAGCGACCCGCAGGAGCTGGTACAGCTGCGCACCAAGATCGCCCAGGCAAACATGCAGCAGACCGCCAGTTACGCCCAGAATATCTACGAAATCGTCAGCCAGACCCAGGCCCTTCTGACCAAGCTCAACGAGGAGCAGTTTTCGCGCCTCAACAAAGAAGCTGTGACCAGTGCCGAGAAACTCGCCAAGGGTACCCCGGGCGCCGATGTCGCCGCGACCACGATCAAGTCCACCCTGGCTGCCACCAACGCCATGATGGAGAACCTCAACCGCGCCACCAAGCAATTCGCCGAATTGTCCGAGGCCAGCATCAAGACCGCCACGGCCGGCATATTCAAAAGCAGCGGCAAAAGCAGCAGCAAAAAATAAGCGCCTCTCGCTTCAAAATACTAGCCCCGCCAAAACCCGGCGGGGCTTTTTTATTGCGCCGGCTCCGAACCGGAAATCCATCTCAAGCTTCACCCCGTCGCCGGCCTTCCCTTCTACGGGGTCGCATCCCCGCAAGCGGGACCCCTGCTCCGACCTCCGAAGGTGCCGGCTCCGAACTCAACAACAATCTCAAACTTCGCCTAGTTGCCGGCCTTCCCTTCTACGGGGTCGCATCCCCGCAAGCGGGGCCCCTGCTCCGACCTCCGGAGGTGTCCTTTACTGCATGTGCTGGCCGCCGTTGATCGCGATATTGGCGCCGGTCACGAAGGCCGCCTCTTCCGAGCACAGATAAATGATGAGTCCGGCCACTTCCTCCGGCTTGCCCAGGCGACCCACGGGAATCTGCGGAATGATCTTGCTGTCGAGGATGTCCTTCGGGATCGCGGTGACCATCTTGGTGCCGATATAGCCCGGCGAAATCGTGTTCACCGTCACGCCCTTCTTCGCCACCTCCAGCGCCAGCGCCTTGGTGAAGCCGTGCATGCCGGCCTTGGCTGCCGAATAGTTGGTCTGGCCAAACGCGCCTTTCGAGCCGTTGACCGAAGACACGTTGATGACGCGGCCCCAGCCGCGGTCGACCATGCCGTCGCACACCGGCTTGGTCATGTTGAACACGCTGTCGAGGTTGGTGCGCATCACCGCGTCCCAGTCGAGTTTGCCCATTTTCTTGAAGGTCATGTCGCGCGTGATACCGGCATTGTTGACCAGGATCTCCACCGGCCCCACTTCGGCCTGTATTTTGGAGACACAGGCGTGGCAGGAATCGAAGTCGGCGACGTCAACGGGCTCGAGATAAAAGTCGTAGCCGCGCGCTTTCATGTCCGCCCTCCATGCCGTCACATTCTTGTTTCCCGGGGAGTGGGTCACCACCACGCGAAAACCCGCATCGGCCATCTTGGTGCTGATCGACTCGCCCAGGCCGCCCATGCCACCGGTAATCAGCGCAATTCTCTTCTTCACGATAGTCACGGTTACTCCTCCTTAGTCAAGGCGGCCCGATACCGCCGACAACGATTCTACAAGACGATTATGTCACCATAGTTTGACAAACGTCATGAAAATCGATTGTCGGCTCCGATGCGACTAACAAATTCAAGCTTCACTTTGTCGCCGGCCTTCCCTTCTACGGGGTCGCATCCCCGCGCAAGCGCGGGGCCCCTGCTCCTTCCTACGAAGGTGCCGGCTCCGCGCCGGAAAAATATCTCAATCTTCACCCTGTCGCCGGCCTTCCCTTCTACGGGGTCGCATCCCCGCGCAAGCGCGGGGCCCCTGCTCCTCCCTACGAAGGTGCCGGCT
>Ga0334722_10000375_pt1 | contig 67600 bp, 70 predicted proteins | sample C3_bottom_MG_FD_207210 | JGI IMG/M metagenome (GOLD analysis project Ga0334722, IMG submission 207210) | Sediment microbial communities from Yellowstone Lake, YNP, Wyoming, USA - C3_bottom | ecosystem: Environmental > Aquatic > Freshwater > Lake > Sediment | place: USA: Wyoming | collected... | reverse complement strand
GGGCGCTCAAGGTCTGGGCCGTCCCGACGTAGCTGCTCCCGAAGCCCGGGGCCACGGTGATGTCCGCGCTCGCCACGACGAGGTTGGGCAGCAACGGCTGTCCGGCGGGCGCCCTCCGGGCGGCATGGTTGGGCAGCAACGGCTGTCCGGCGGGCGCCCTCCGGGCGGCATAGATGTCCGAGTCGCCGTTCCGTCCGTCAGAGAAGAGCACGTGGAAGTCGTCGTTCAGGAGTGCCGCGGCGGGGGCGCGCTGGTCCGTCGCCCCGCTGTCATCGTTCACGCGGCGGTTCTTCTCCCAGGTGTTGCCCGCATCGAACGTGCGGGAGGCGAAGATCTCCTGCTGCCCGGGGATTCGCCAGTCCTCCCAGGCGACCTGCAGCTTCCCGTCCGCCGGCTCCTTCACTAGGGAGGGGCGGTACTGGAAGCCGGCGGCGGTGCTGTCCGTCACCGCCACGCTGCTGGCCCAGGTCTGCCCGAGGTCCGTAGACTTCGTGAACCGGATGTCGGCCTCGGAGGAGAACGCGAGGTAGAGGCTGTCCACTCCAGGCCCTCCGACGACCAGGATCGGTTCCGAGAGGACCGGGGAGGATGCGCCGCTGTTCGCCTGGCGGTTCGCGCCCCAGGTCGCGCCGCCGTCCGTGGACCGCGAGGTGAAGATGTCCCCGCCCTTGCGCATGTCGTCCCAGGCGAGGTACAGGCCCGTGGTCCCCAGCGCCAGGCTCGGGGACGTCTGGTCCGCGCCGCCCGTGTCGTCGTTCACCCGGACGCTCGGGAGGAACGTGGCGCCTCCGTTCGAGGACGTGGTGAAGCGGATGTCGAGGTCCCGGTACGCGACGTGGATGGTTCCGGAGACACCGCCGGCCAAACTCACATCGCGTTCGTCGAGGCCCGCGGCGCCGTCGCTGACCTTGACGCTGGAGGACCACGTGACCCCCTGGTCCGTCGACCGGGAGAGGTAGATGTCGAAATCGTAGGCCCCGGCCCTGTCGTCCTCCCAGGCCACGTACAGGGTGGCGGCGGCATCGATGGCGATCGCGGGCGTGGTCTGCGTCGAGGTCAGCGCCTCGTGGACGCGGACGCTCGGCGCCCAGGTGAGCCCGTTGTCCGTGGACTTGGCGAAGCGGATGTCCGAACTGCCGCTGCGGTCGTCCTCGAAGGCGGCAAAGACGGTGCCGTTCGCCCCGAAGGACTTGGCGGTCACTGCCGGGGCGTAGGCTCCGTTGGCCCCGCCGTCGTCCACGCGGACGTTCGTGCTGAAGGGTGCATCCCCCGCCACCAGGGGCGCCAGGAACACTCCCGTCACCATGAGCAACGCCACCGCGGTGACCCCTCGGTAGCGATCGATCACATCTCGAGGCTGTGCCGTCCGGTTCCGGAGTTTCATCGTTCTCCCCTCTCCAGCCCGGGTGAACCCGAGCTGACTGGATGAATCTTCTGGTTGAAAGATAGTTGAAAGTCGGGCACCCAACTCTACACTCCTATCGGTTTAAGGATAGAAGTGGACTCTACTAGCCAGTCCTCGAGCATCGCTTCCTTTAAGATGTCATCGGCAGTCCACGTGTCAACAAAGCGTGATCCGCCGGCCGCGTTCAACACGGTCACCCCCCGATCCCCGCGAAGCACGCGCGTCGTCCCGCGTCGGGCTTCCGGACCTGCTGGCGCTCCCTTGTCCGCTCCATCCCCTCGTGTCTCCCGAACTCCCAGGCGGCCATCCTTTGCGACCTCGGACGCAGCCATTCCCTGGAGGAGCTAATGAGCGGTGTGGTTCTCGAAGCCCCTGGGACTGTGTCCCCGAGAGCGGGCATCTAGGGCGAGAACTTGTCCGTCCCTAGGCCGTTACCCGCTGACCGACGCCGGCCGCAGGAACCCCTTGCTGATCTGTTGGAACAGGAGGTGGGCGAGGCGCGTCGCCTCGTCCAGGCGGTCGGAAGAGGTCACGTCGGCAAGGAGGACGAGAGCCCCGGGGCGCAGGAGGGCGTCGAGGCGGATGCCGCCGTCGAACGTCGTCCAGGTCAGGCGCAGCCCTTCGGGGGCCTCCCGCAACGCGTACCAGCGGAGCGGCCCGATCCAGGTCCCGCGCAGCTCCGCGACGAGCTGGCGGAGGTCGACGTCGAGCGGGAGGTAGGTGTGCAGCACCGGCAGGCCGTCGTGCTTGGCGACCAGGGCCGAGGGGCTGATCAGGGCGAGCGCCTTGGCGGTGATCTGGTAGCCCAGCTCGGTCCTCGCGACCAGGTCGTCGCGCGCCAGGCGCCCGAGGGCACGGGAGAGCTGCTCCGGGTGGATGCCCAGGCGGCGCTTGATCCCCTGGAAGGCGATCTCGGCGTCGGGATCGGCGGAGAGGAACTCCAAGACCTCGCGGTCATGCTCGCGCAGATCGACGGCGGGATCGATGAGGGTGTCCGGTGAACCCGGGACCATCGGCGGTGAATACGCCAGCCCTTCTATATAAAGACCGATGATTCCAAGGGCGGGTTGCCGAACCCGCCGCTGCCGAAGAGACCGCGATAACCACGCGGGAATCTATATGCCGCCACCCGGGCCAGACATCGGGGGAACATGACCGACGAGACGAAGGGTCGGCGGCGAGGGCGCGCGGCGACGATCACCGTCACCAAGGACACGCGCGAGCTCCTGGACGGGCTCCGCGGCACGACGAGCGTGGACCAGACGATCCGGCGCCTCGCGAGTTCCACCACCGCCAAGCGTTCCCGGGAGTCCTTCGCCCTCGACTTCCGCCTCGCGATGACCCCGGACGAGGAACTCCCGAACCTCACCCTCCTCGCCGAGGCCGTGACCCCGGTCACCGATGCGGAGGGGGCCGTCATGGGCCTCCTCGTCCAAGGGCCGTACGGCGGGGAGACGAAGAAGGCGGTGACGGAGCTGCTCTCCTGGCTTCGTTCCCTCCGGAAGCAGGACCACGTGCGTCTGGCGGTGCTGCGTGGCGGGCACGCGATGACCGCGCGCGTCAAGGACGCCGTGGTCTACGGACCCTCTCTCCATATGGGCGGGGTCGGGTACTCCTTGATCGTCCTGGCCGACCCGGCGGACGTCGTCGATCCTGCGGGGCTCGGCATGACGATGACCGAGGCCGAGTGGCGGCGTCGCTGGATCCGCTAAGGGGCCTCACGGGGCTCGGCTCACGATCCGATGAGGGTGAACAGCGTCGCCCCGCGCACGTCGATCTCCACGCCTTGGGCCTGCGCTAGAGGCGCGTCGTAGGTCCCCGGCGGCATCTCCGCGAAGTGCGCGATCCACGCGCCGCTCGCCATCCAGAGGACCCCCAGGGAATGCGTCACGTTGTCGGCAAGGTCGCTCACCGCCATCGGCTGGAGAGGTTTCACCGCCAACCCGAAGGAGCGCGCGCCCCCGAGGGCCGCCGTCCACACCCCGAGAGAGTACGTCGTTGAGCCGAACGCCCCAGCTCCATCGACCGGGACGATGAGGTAGTACCATTCCCCGGCCGCCGATGCGGCGCCCACGTCTGAGTAGTTCGTATCACCCGGGTCGCCGGGCGTCGTGCATCCGATCGCGGTGTACGCCCCGGTGTGGAACCCTCGTCGCGAAGGAGCGCGGTGGATGCAATAGTAGTCGGCGGCGGGGACGGCAGACCAGGAGAGGTCCACATCCCCGCCAGAGACCGTGGCGGTGAGGGAGACGGCCCCCATGGCGGTGAACCCGAAACCGCCGTCGTAAGAGATCATCGCGGCGGGGGAACCGGTGAACGTGTGCAGCGTCGCCGTCGCCATCTGCGCGAGATAACCCGCCCCGAGGAGGATGGGAGCGTCGGCCGCCGGAGGATATTCCCGCCAAGTGCCGCCCACATCCAGGTAAGAGACGGAAACAGCGGCGAGATCCGTGAACAGATCGCTGACCGCCATCGCCGTGAACGGCTCAAGAGGCACGGAGATTGCATTCCATCCAGAATCCAGGGACACCGTGAACGCGCCGGCGGTGTTGCTCGTCGCGCTCCTCGCCGCCAGACTCGAATTGACCGCACGAACTGTGTAGTAGGATTCCCCGGTCACTGAGGCCCCCCCTGCGTCGAGATACGATGTCCCAGACCCGGCCGTGACCGCCCAGGGGGTGATCAGGTCGATGCCCCGTGGGGTGTCCCCGCGGTAGATCTCGTAGTAATCCGCGACCCCGGTAAGCGGCGCCACCCAGGCCAAGGCGATGTCCTGGCCCGAGGCGGCCGTGGTGAGGTTCCGCGGCGGTGAGGGACCGAGGAACGGGACAAGTATGGCGGTGACGAAGGAGAAGACGTACGGAGCGGGACAGTTCTCAAGGAGGTTTCCCGGATCGCTCACGTCCTGCCCGACATCGGGGGGCGTGCAGTTCAGGCTCACGATGTACATCGTGGCGGCGCTGAACGGGGCGAGATGGACCAGGGTCAGGACGGTGTCGCCACCGCTCCAAAGGAGCGAGTCTATGGTGATCGCGGGCGTGATCGAGATGGAGTTCTCCGTCGGCACCCGGTCCATCGCCTCCGTGAACGTGATCGCGATCGGGAGCGTGATGGGGACGTTGAACGCGCCGTCCGACGGATTGGTCATCAGAACGAGGGGGCGCGTGCAGTCCAGGGTCAGGGCGGGGGACACGTCCGTGGCGACGAGGCCTCCGGTGTCGACCACCCTGCCCCGGATCTGAATCGTCCCGCAGTTGGCGGTGGGGGTGGTCCATCCGAACGGGGACGCATCGCCGGCGAGGCCCGCCATGATCGGGAACCAACTGCTCCCGCCATCGTTCGTGTACCCCAAATCCACAAGGAGATCGGCGGCAGGATCCTCGAGGTCCGTGGCGGTGAAAGCGATGTCATGCAGGGAGGACATGCTCCAGGATTCACCGCCGATGGGCGCGGCGATCGTGATCGAGGGCGGCGTGTTCGGGACCGTAGCCAGGGCCGCGTAGTACACGTCCGAGTCTCCGGAGCCGTTCCGGTAGTCCTCCCAGACGAGGTGGACCAGGCCCCCGGACCCGACGGCAATCGCCGGGAGCGTCTGGAAGGCGGTGGCCGCGTCGTCGTTGACGCGGATCTCCGGAGCGAGCCACGTGCTCCCGCCGTCCGTCGAGTTCGAATAGAGCAGGTCCCAGCCGACGTTCCTCGAGTCGCTCCAGGCCACGTGCAGCTCTCCCGCCATGGCGGCGAGCGCGGGGTACCGCTGCGAGGTCGCCCCCGGCTCGGCGTGCACGCGCACGTCCGGCCCCGGCCACGTGACGCCGCCATCCCCGGACGTCCCGAGGTAGACGTCGATGTTCCCGTTGCGTCGGTCCTCCCACGCCACCGCCACGGTTCCGCCGTCCACCGCCACGGAGGGGAATTCCTGGAGGACCGTCAGGGCGTCGGAGTTCACGCGCACGTCGGTCGCCCAACTCACGCCGCTCGTGGCCGAGGTCGCAAGGAAGACATCCCCCGCGTCGTTGCGGCGGTCCTTCCACACCGCGTACAGGGTCCCGAAGGAGTCCATCGCAAGATCCGGGTCGGTCTGGTCGCTCACCCCGACATCGGAGTCGACACGGACATCGGGAGACCACGTCACCCCGCTGTCGCTCGAGTTGGCGGCGTAGATGTCCCAGTTCCCCGCGCGCCGATCCTCCCAGGCGACGACGAGACCGCCGGAGGGGCTCACCGCCAAGGAAGGGTCGCCCTGGGCGCTCCCCGTCCCTCCAGAGTTGACCCGGATCGAAGGGGACCAGGTGTCCCCGCCATCCAGGGAACTCGAGGCGTAGATATCGGAGTCCCCGCCACCGACGCGGTAGTCCTCCCAGACGACGTACAGCGTCCCGGAGCCGTCGACGCCGATCCGGGCGTCGCGCTGTGCAGCGGGTCCGAAAACGTCACTGACGAGGACGTTGGGGCTTGTCCAGGTGAGCCCGCCGTCCGCCGAACGTGCGAACCGCACGTCCTCCGGATACTCGCGGTTGTCCGTCCACACCGCGTAGAGCGCCCCGTTCCCGTCCACGGCGATGTCGGGCCGGTCGTCCCGCACGGTCCCGGACTCCCCGTTCACCTCGACCGCGGGGGTGGTCCAGGTCACGCCGCCATCGGCCGAGCTCGCTGAGTAGATGTCGAACTCCAGGAGATAGTCGTCCCAAAGCGCGTGCAGCCCGTTGACGTCAGAAGCCAGTCTCTGCCACGCCGGCGGGAAACCGCCGGGGACGGGGATATTCGTGGAGGCAAGGACCGGCCAGGTGACGCCACCATTATAGGAAGTGGCGACGACGTTCGTCCCCGGAGGGTCCGGGTCCCCGTACGCCACGTGCACTGACCCGTTCGTGCTGAGCGCGATCGACCCCTGGTGCGTCGCCTGCCATCCGGCACTCGGGGGATTCACTTGGACGCTCGGGGTCCAGGTGGCGCCGCCGTCCCCCGAGGACGAGACGCGGACCTCGCCGTCGCCGGTGCGGTCGTCCGTCCAGGCGGCGTAGAGCGTGCCGGTCGCATTCACCGCCAGTGAGGGCAACCACTGGTTCCCGCTGGGGCCGTCACTCACGAGAAGGTCCGGGGTCCAGGTCAGCCCGCCGTCGACCGACGTGGAGAAGAAGATGTCCTGGTCCCCATTGCGAAGGTCCGTCCAGAGGATGTGGACGGCGCCGCCAGGACCGACGGCCAAGGAAGGGAATACCCCCCAGTCGACCATCGAGGCGTCGTCGACGCGGACGCTCGGGTCCCACGTGATCCCGTCCGCGGAGCTGGCCACATGGAGGGTCGCCGGTGGCGGTGCGGGGACCGCCGTGGAGTTCTCCCACGCGGCGAACACGCGGCCGGTCTCGTTCACCGCCAAATCGGCGAAGTCGGCAGAGGGCGTGTCGTTGATCGTGACGGGCGGGCCGGGCCACGTGTCACCGCCATCCGTCGAGCGCAGCAGAAGGATGTCGGGGGCCACGCTCGGATCCCAGAGCACGTAGACGTCCGTCCCGCTCGGGTCGGCCGCGACCGCGGGGTACCACTGCGAGGCGGCAGCGGGGCTCACCGGAAGGTCCGGCCCCGGCCACGTGAGACCGCCGTCGAAAGAGCGCGTGAAGATGACCTGCTCGACGGACGCCGGGGCCGTGTCGTCCTCGTAGACGGCGAACAGGGTGCCGCCGGCGGCGGCGAGATCGCCATGGTACTGGAAGTTCACCCCCGACGCCCCGTCGTTGACCTTGACGTTGGCAGAGAACGGGACATCGCCTTGGACCAGGGGAGAAGGGAAGGTGCCGATCGCCATCGCGACCAAGACGACCAGACCGTAGCGAGGCGCACGCGAGCCGGCCACGGGGGCGAAGGGCGCGGTCCTCCCCCATGAATGTACTGGTCCGATTCTTGATGGCGTGAGATGGGCGTCGTCAGGCTCGTGGAGTCTCCTGGCCGGTTGCGGACGAACGGCACCCACCGGCTGGCCTTCCGTTCCCGGAGGGTCGCCGGGTCAGGTGGCAGGCGCTCGGGGTCTCGAGACGGAGCCTTCGGTGGAAGCCTCCTTCCCAGGGGGCGCGTTTGCGCCCCCCCGACGTTCGACCTAACGCCCGTGCGCCTACTCAGGCACGTTCTGCTCCACCTTCACGACCTCCGGTGAAGAACGCCGCCGAACTCGTCCGACGAGAAGCCCCAGGACCACGCCCACGATCAAGATGGGGGCAAGGGACCACATCGGCACGGACGAGGATTGCGCCGCGTTGTCGTTCGCCGCCGGGGAAGGGATGCTGAACGAGAAGCGCACGGCAGGCTCCCAGGGCCAGGGGGATTGCTGCATGTTGAGGTATGGCCATCCGCCCGTTCCCTCGTGGATGTCGATCGAGTGCGTCCCAGGCGTGCCGACGACAGGGACCGCGACGTCGACACTGCCCCGGCTGGTGAACGCGCTCATCCAGCCCATGAGCCGGTTGTCGTAGAGGACCTCCCAGGCCGCGGTGTACTTCTCGTAGCCAAGGCCCCGGGCGTGTACGATGACGTTGGTACCGTCCGCGCTGAGCTCGGCGGTGAACGAGGGGACGACCCTCCAGGTCTCGGAGGCCTTCACGTCCCCGGCGACGACCGCCTCGATCAGGTGGTCCCCGCCGAAGTCGGACGGCACGGGCACGGAGGCCAGGGCCTTGCCCTGGGCGTCTGTCGTGACAGAGGTCAGGGTGGTGTTCGTCGGTGTCATGACCCAGCCCTTGTTGTCGTCCGCGTCGATCTTCGTCGCTCCGACGACGCTGTTCCACCGCAGGTCTACGCGCGTGTTTGGCAGGAAGCCTGCAAGAGCGTAGGGGAGCGGGGTGCCGACGATCCCGTTGCCGCCATTCCCCACCGTGAGCTGCGGCGTCCCATCCATGATGGGCACGGCCGGCGCCGCGGGGATGACCAGGCTGTCCGGGGCGGTGACGGACTTCAGATCGGTCCCGCGGACGTAGGTCCTGGCCGAGCTCGCGCTCTCTGTAACCTCGAACGTGAACCGCTGGATCTCGTAACGCGTGGGAAGGTCGTTGACGTTGAGCACGGGGTGCTTCCATGGCGTCGGGCCGTTGCTCGGGCCATAGTAGATCGCGGGGTACACCGAGATCAGATGCGAGCCAGGTCCGCCCGAGGCCTGGATGAACACACTGATGTTCCCACCGGAGTTGAAACTGCACGCGAAGCCCAGGAACGCGTTGTCGTAGGTGATGGCGACATTGTTGTCGTACTGCGTCCAGCCGCCCCCGACCATGTGGACCTCGATGACGGTCCCCTCCGGACCGCTCGTCGGAGTGATGATCGTCTGTCGCGTCAGGGTGAACATCGTCTCCGCCGTGGAAGAGCCGCTCGCGCTGGCCACGACCCGGTGCGGTGGACCGCCGAGGTCGTACGGCGTGACGAACGACGCTGTCCATCCCCCGCTCGCGTCGGCGACCGCATCCGCCACCGTGCTGCTGACCTCCACGAAGCCGGACCCGCTCACCCGGTTCCCTTCCATCGTGTACCAGAGCACGTCAACGGCCGCCCCGGAGGCGAACCCACTGCCGGTCACCGTCACGAGAGTGCCCGGTGGCCCGGAGGTCGGACTGACCGCCAGAGTCGGTTCTGCCCGTGCCGTCATGGGCATCAAGGCCACGATCACCAGCGCCACCCATATCGCCAAGACACCTATGTTTCTGTTCATGCTGATTCCCCTCTGTTTGAGTCTAAGAGAGTCACTGCTCCGTCTTCGGTTCCTCATCCTGCTTCTTGCCTTTCCGGGACATGGCGTACCCCACGCTGACTCCCGCGAGCAGGAGGATGATTGCGATGCCCCCGACGATAGGGAGCTCGAATCCCGTGGACTGCGTCACCGTCGTGTTGTGATACTCAGGGACGGGGACGTTGACCGTGAGGGTGTCCGGTGCCTTGATCGCGAAGCGCGTCGTGAAGGCGCCTCCCGCGTTCGGCGGGTTCGTGCCGTCGTTAGCGGTGACCCGCGCCTGGACGTCCGTCACCGCTGGCTGGCTTGCGGGGACGGCATAGGTCCCTCTCCAGGTCTGGGTCGGAACATCGAGGGTCAGGGTGATGTTAGCGAAGAAGCTTGAATAGACACCCGTCACGGAGTTGAACGTGCCGGATCCTAGGGTCGCAGTCACGGAGCCGCCACGCGTTGCGTTCAGGGGGCCGGCGAATGAGGGGTTGTGAGCCTTGTGACTCTCGTAAGTGACGTTCGCCTTGATGGTGACGACATCACCGGGTTTGAACGCGGTCGTCTCCGCGCCGGTCGCGTTCATGACGGTCACGACGACTTTCAGGACTGCGGGGACGATCTTCCACGCGATGAGACCGAAGCCGGGGGAGATGGCGGAACCGGAGTTGCCCTTCCCATCACTCGCGGCGACGGTGAACTGGAAAATCCCGGTCGGTGTGTCCCAGGCGGGGAAGAAGGCGTTGCGCCAGAAGTGGTAGACGTTCTGCCAGGTCAGGGTCTTCGTGACACCGAAGATCGTGCCTGTGATGTTCCCCTTCGCCACCGGGTTCGCGGTCCCGTTGACGAACTGCCCGTTCGAGGCGTAGGTCACGTACGCCCGAGCGATGATCTCCCCGCCGCGCTGGAACTCCTGCGCGATGGGGCAGTTGTGGACGTCCGTGTACTCGTTCGAGGCCGTTGCGGCCTCTGTCACGACAATCAACTGATCGGTGACGAGGAGAGTCGCGTAGCCTGCGGGCAGGAAGGCCGTTCCGTTGAAATAGTCGAGGCGAAGACTGTAACTCCCCACCTCGTCCACGGTGGTCATGAAGCCGCCCGTGGCGTTGCCGTACTCTGCCGAGACCGGGCCGACCGCAGTGAAGTTGTACCACACCGTGGAGGCGCTGCCGCTGGGCTTCGTGGCCGTGACGGTGTAGTTGTCCACGCCCGCCCCGTAGCTGGATCCGATCGTTACGGAGATCGACGTGGTGAAGTTGATGTTGACGTACGCCGGTGTGGCCTCGAAGACGAGGACATGAGAGTCGGTGATCTCCGCCGACGCGGGTCGCGTTCCCGCCAACCCCAAGAGGGCCAGCGCAAGGAGCGCGACCCCCCAGCGGCGACTTCCAAGTCCGTACAGTCTCGAACCCTTCTGATTGGTCGTCATGGTGTTTTCCCTCGGTGTCCTCCGCCAGTCGGGCGCCCCTCCGGCCCACACCATGGTCTAGACCTTGGGCGGTCCGTTCCGACGGGGAACATACCCGGTCAACGGTAGACCGAGGGATAACCACCCCGTACCGGTGGATGGGGGTTGTACATATTCAGCGGCTTCAATGCAGCAATATCCGCAGAAGTCCGGGGAACGGACGCCTTTTGCGCGGGCCCTCTGTCAACCTCGGTAGTGCCCGAAACCTTCTAAGGTCCCCCGTGACCTCCCGGGCTTCGTGGGGACTCTCCGATTCCCGATCCTCCTCGGCATCGCCGCCGTCCTCCCCCTCGCCGTACGCTTCCTCTCGGACGTCGCCCTCGCGGCGGCGAACGTCAGCGCCGAGACGCGCCTCGCGATCGCCGGGGCCCTGGATGTGTACGAGATCGTCCTCGCCGCAGGCCTCCTCGTCGTCTTCGCTCTTCTCGCCCATCGATCGCTGGGGAGGTCCCTCCGCCCCTGGGGGTGGCTGCTGACGTCCCTTCTGGCCGTCGCCTTCGCCGTGTGGTTGGCGGTCCCGCGCGGCTGGGCCTTCTCCGCCCTCTCGACCGGAGCGCTTGTCCTCGTGGCGGTGTTCGCCCTCCGGGTCCGGTTCCCTGGGCGGATCGACCTGGCCTCGTGGCCGACCTGGGCCTTCCTCGGCCTCGTCGTCCTCGTCCCCGTGGTCTATGCGATGCGCTCCGCCTCTGCGCTCGCCCTGGTCACCCTGGAGGGGACGCCAGGCTGGCTCTTCGCGAACCTACCGACCTTCCTCCTCGAGCTGCTGTCCATCGGGACGTGGATGAACCTGGTCCTCGATGCCGGCCAGGGGCGACGGCGGTGGTCCTGGCGCCCCTTCGTCCCCTTCCTGATCGTGCCTCCGATCCTCATCCTGTTCGCCGCTCGGGACCTCGCCGGCTTCGTCCTCACCTTCGAGATCGCGTGGGGGATGAACCTCAGCAACTTCGTCCCCGTGCTGTTCTCCCTGGGGCTCGCTCTCACGGCGGCGGCCTGCTACGTGTCCTCCATCCTCTTCCTTCCTCGGGGCGAGCGACGGCGCCTCCTGGCCACGGGACTCCTCCTCGCCATCTTGGCGGGGTTCCTCCCCTCGATGGCCAGCGTGGGGGGCCTCGCCCTGGCCCTGGTCCTGTCCGCGAAGGCGTTGGCGCCTGCCGTCGAGACGAGCGACCATGGCGGCGACGCGCCGCCTCCGTGAGGGCGGCGGCCGGAGAGGCCGCCTCTCAGCGCGCGGTCACGATCAGGGGGGCGGGGGCCACTCCTCGCGGGTAGGTCCGGGCAGGCTCGCCTCCGGGACCTCGGACGGGGCGTCCGCCGCGGTCGGTGAGTCGGAGGGGGCGGTCGCCTCCTGGGGTTCGCCCTTCCGACGCCGCCGGAGCGCGAAGATCACGAGGCCGGCCGGGAGGACGAACACGCCGAGGAGCAGGTACGGCATCGGCTCGGGGGTCGTCGGCGTCGTCGGGGTCGACGGCAGGGCGCGATGCACGATCACGGAGGGCGCCGATACCGTCCCGTTCTCGTCCACCGCGACGACCCAGTACAGGTATTCCACGCCGGGGGCGAGCCCGCAATCGTGGAACGCCAGCTCCGCCGCCGTGAGGTTGCCCACCCGTTCGAACCGCTCGCTCGTCGCGTTGTACCGGTAGACGCTGTACCCCGCGAGGTCGTCGGCCACCGAGGGGATCCAGGTCAGCCCCAGGCAGTCGGCGGCCCCCGGCTGGAGGACGATGCCCGAGGGCACGGGGGGCGGCGTCGTGTCGCGGACCACCGTGACCGTGACGGCGTCCGTTTCCGTCCACCCGGCGGCGTCCGAAACGGTCAGCGTGACGGCATAGATTCCGGCCTCATCGAAGCGGAACGATGCCACGGAGGAGGAGAGAGTGATGGGAGCCCCTCGGTACGTGAAGGTCCATACGAAGCCCGTCACGAGGACGTTGTCGGTGGACGCGGTGCCGTCCAGGACGGTGGCCGTGCCGATCCAGATGACCCGGTCCGGACCCGCGTTCGCCACGGGGGGCTCCAGGTCCGCGATGACGAAGGTCCCGGAGGCGACGGCCCAGTTCCCGCTCGTGTCGACGGCAGCGAACTGGAATGTGTAGGTGCCGACCGCGACGTAGGCCGCGGCGAGCGAGTACGTCCCGCCCGAGGAGGCCGCGCTCGTGTTTCCGACCAGCCCCCCACCGGGACCGTGGACCTCCACCCATACGCCGGCCACGCCGACGTTGTCCGTGACCCCGGCGGTGAGCGTCACCGTCCCTCCGATGTTCTGCGGGGAGGGCGTGGCGGCGACGCCGGAGATGGACGGGGGCGCGGTGTCCGGAGCGAGGACCGCCACAGTGAAGGTCGAGGTGATCCGGACGTTGCCCGATCCGTCGATGGCCCAGAGGAAGTACGTCACGAGGCCGGGCGAGGGCTGGCCAGGGATGTCGATCTCGTACTGCGTGAGGTTGAGCCCCATCGACACGTTGAACCGCGACGCGGAGACGTCCGTGAAGTCCAGGCGCACGTCGGCGACGGCGACGTTGTCCGTGACCTGCGCGGTGACGCGGATCGCGACCCCGACGGGGACGGAGGCCGGCGGCGTGTGCGTGATCACCGGCGGCTGCTGGTCCCGGACCTCGAACGAGCTGGAGGCCGACGCGGTGTTGCCCGAAGCGTCGAGGGCCCACACCACGACCCCGTAGACGCCGAGCGTCGTGTAGGGAGCCTCATAGGCGTAGTCGGGGGAGGCGAGGGGCGCCATCGTGAAATTGCCGACGGGGACTCCGCCGGGGTCCGTCACGTTCGCGGTGACGGACTGGACGGCCCGGTTGTCCGTGACGCCCGCGGTGAGATTCACCGGGAGGCCCGGCTCCTGGACCGGCGGCGTGGCGGAGACCCACAGGACCGCCGGCGGCTGCGTGTCGACGATCGTGAACGTCGTGCTGGCGGTGGCGAAGTTCCCCGCCGGGTCGCTGGCCCACAGCGCGACGCCGTACACCCCCACGAGGGCATAGGCCTGCTCGAGGAAGTACGTGTCCGTCGCGCCGAGGCGCGACATCGTCAGGTTCCCGAGGGGCGCGCCGAGAGGGTCGGTCACCCCCGCCGACACGCTTTGAACCGCCACCGTGTCTGTCACCGTGGCGGTGATGTTCACGGGGAGGCCCGTCTCCTGCGGGTCCGGCGCGGCGGCGAGGCCACGGATGGTCGGGGGCATCGAGTCGCGCACGAGGAACGTGCCGCTCCCGCTGGCCCAGTTGCCGGAGCTGTCGGTCGCGTGGACCTGGAAGGTGTAGAGTCCGAGGGGGACATAGGCCGCCGAATGGAAGTACGCGGCCGAGGGGATGTCGTAGCCCATGGAGAAGTTCCCGAGCAGCGCCGCGCCCGGGTCGAAGACCTCGACCCATGCCCCCGCCACGGCGATGTTGTCCGTCACGTCGGCGGTGAGGTTCACCGCCAAACCGGTCTCCTGGGGATCGGGGGTGGCGGCGACGTTGACGACCGACGGCGGCTGCGTGTCCGCGGGGGTCTGTGTCGTGAAAGTGAAGGTGTATGGCGTCCCCAGGGCGTTCCCCGGACGGCTCGCGTCCTTCGCCGCGGTCGAGACGTTCCCCTGGTACGTCGTCGTGAACGCCAGGGCGGAGGCTGGGGAGTACCGCATCACGTTCCCGACCCAACCCTGGGACACCGTGGGCACGAGGGCCCAGTCCGAGACCCGTCGGAGCTCGAAGGCGCCCTGCGCGGACGCTTGGGCCATTGCCTCGCTGAAACTCACGTTGACCCAGGTGTTCACGCTCACGCCGCCGCCGGTCGGCGTGCCTGTGGCCGTGGGCGACATCGAGTCGATCTGGAAGTTCGCCGCGCTGGTGTCCGAGGTCGCGGTCCCGGAACCATCGACGACGGTCGCCCGAACGCGCGCCTGGGCCGTGTCCACCGCCGGGACGGTCCACGCGAAGGAGGACGGGCTGGAGAGCCCGGTGATCCCCTGCGCGCCGGCGATCGCGGACCAGGCGAGGCCGCCATTCGTCGAGTAGTTCAGCCAGACCTTCAGGGAGGGCGTCGCGGTCTCGACATCGCTCATGTTCCAGAAGATCGTGTGCGCGCTGCCACCCGTCCAATCCTCCCCGCCATCCGGCGAGGTCAGGTCGACCGCTGGCGGGCTGTTCCCCGGCGGCGCCGCGAAGACGAGGGTGTTCGTGTTCGTCGTGCCGCGGTGGTTGATGCCCCCGCCACCGCTCCCAGCGCCGTTGGAGTCGGTCGTCGAGAAGAAGTTGTACACCGTCGTGCCGTCGGCGACGTACACGAGGTCGTCCGCGTCCCCCGTGTTGAGCGCCTTCTTCCACTCGGCGGTGAACGCGTACGGCGCCGAGGCCCCGGAGTACCGCAACCGGCCGAGCAGGTCCTGGCTCGCGTCCGCGGTCGGCGGCCGCTGGAACCCGAAGGTGTCCACCGGCGCGGGAGGATAGCTGGGCTGCGGCGCATAGTCCGTGCCGTCCCAGAGGCCGAAGAACGCGCCGTCCCAGGTCCCGCCGCCGTGATGCGTCGTGTCGGCGGGCGACACCTGCCACCCGAGCCAGAAGTGGTTGCCGCCCGCGCTCGTCCACGGCACGTCGATCTGCCCGTCGAGGCGGTAGTAGGCGACCGTGCCGTCGTGCTTCGCGCGCAGCGTGGCCGTCCCGTACCCGCCGCCCTGCCCGTTCTCCAGGGGCACCGTCGTCGTCGTCGAGCCGGTCCAGTCCCCCGTGGCGGGGTCCCCGTCCAGGTCGACGTCCGCGACCGGGTTCGCGGCGTACGGGACGGTGACCGCCGCGGCCGCGGTCATCTCCGCGACGAGGAGGACCGAACCCAGGAAAAGGAGGGCGACGATCGCAAAGGTCAGCGCGCGGGGCGTCGGCCGTGCCTCCTTCGCCCTCATCCTCTCTCCACCTCTTCGATTGGGGGCTTCGGCGCCGGACGGAGGCGGAGGCGGAAGCGGCCGCTCTCCCCTCGGAGGGTCTGGAACACGACGAAGAAGGCGTAGGCGTACGTGGACCAGACGCCCACCAAGGCCATGGCCACGATGGCCTCCACCGGACGGAGGGTGCTTGGAGGCGCGTCCGGCGGGACGGAGGACTGGATCTCGACGACCTTCCACTCCACCGACGCGCGGTGCTCGGTCCCCCCCAGGTACGCGACGCCGATCAGGAACTTCCCCTTGTCCCGCGGGGTGTAGTTGAACGCAGCGGCGCCGTCCTCATTGGTGACGACGGGGCCGAGGTCGAGAAAGCCGAAGGCCGTCTTCACGGTCACCTGGAGGGGGGCGTCCGCGATCGGATACGCGGTCCCGTTGCGCAGGACGGCGAGGAAGGCGCTTCCTTCCGAAGCATTGACCGCCGCGACCTGGACCAGCTCCACGCTCGTCGGCTCCTTGCCCGGGACCGCACGGGTGTCGACGTAGAAGATCGCCGCCGAGGAGGCGGCCTGAGGCCCGGCTGAGAAGTCGCTGGCGGTGGCGTTGTACCGGACCATCAGGGAGTAGGGGCCGGCCGCGTTCAGCGTGCAGTCCAGCGGGTCCCCGGTCTGGAGGGGGAGGGAGAACTCGAACTGGTGGATGGGGCCCTGATGTCCATGGACGATGGCCCCGACGTCGTCGGAGCCCCCCGCCGCCGTGTCCCGGAGGAACGGCACGGACTCGTTCGAATAGGCGTCCAGGCCCACCGCCGTCCCGGGGGACTCTCCGTGCATCATGCGCACTTCGTTGTAGGCCGACGCGTCCGCGTCCGCCGCCTGGACGAGGACTGACACCCACCCGCCCCACGGGGCGGCGAGGGCGAGGTGCATCGTCAGCGGCGGGCCGGGCGTGCAGGTCATGTAGACCGCGATCCGTGTGGCGGGGTCGACGTACGTCGCATGGTACTCCTGCGGGCCGATTTGCCCGTCGGCGACCGGGTCGCCCTCGGAGCCGCATACCAGCGCCCCCGGAGGGATCGACGGCCCGCCCCCGGTCTGCTGGAAGAGCATCCGGTTGGAGTTCGTGATGACGTTGTGCGAGAGGGCCCCTCCCTCGCTGCCGTCCCCGTCCGAGTCCGTCGTGATGAAGAAGTTCAGGGGCGTCCCGCCGTCGGCAACGAAGGGGAGGTCGTTCCCGTCGCCCGTGTCCAGGGCCCGCCGCCACTCCGCCGTGAACGCGTACGGGGCGGCGGAGCCGGAGTACCGCAGCGCGCCGAAATCGTCCTGGCTCCCGTCCGGGAGGGGCGGCCGGTCGAAGCCGGAGGTGTCCACGGGCGCGGGCGGGTAGCTCGCCGTCGGGGAATAGTCGTTCCCGTCCCAGAGGCCGAAGAACAACCCATCCCAGGCCCCCGAGGAGTGATGCACGGTCCCGAGGTCCGAGAACTGGATGCCCAGCCAGAAGTGCGTCCCCGTCGGGCTCGTCCACGGCACGTCGATCTGCCCGTCGATGCGGAAGTAGACGTAGGTCCCGTCGTGCTTCGAGTAGAGGGTCACCGTGCCGTAGCCTCCCGGCTCGCCGTTCTCGAGTGGCACGGCGGTCGGCGACGCGCCGGTCCAGTCCCCCGTGGCGGGGTCCCCGTCCAGGTCGACGTCCGCGACCGGGTTCGCGGCGTACGGGACCGTGACCGCCGCGGCGGCGGTCATCTGAGCGATGAAGAGGACGGAGCCCAGGAGGAGGATCGCGGTGGCGGCGAACACTCCCAGGCGGACCCGACCGGAGGGTCCGATCACGTCGTCACCCCCTCGGGCGCGGGCTGAGGCGCCGGCTTCTCCACCACCTCAGTGACCTCCCAGATGGAGATGATGGGGAACACCTTGGAGAAGAGGGCGTACATGAGGGCGAACCCCGCCACGGCGCCGGCGGTGATCGACCACTCGACCCAAGTGGGGGAGTAGAGGTGCCAGGCGAACTCGGTCTGGGGGGTCATCATGGTCGGCACGACGATGAGGAACCGCTCCACCCACATCGCCACGTTGATGAGCAGCGCGGCGACGACGATTGTCGCGATCGTGCGGCGGAGGGCGAGGAGGCAGAGCGGTGTGACCAGGCCGCCGACGACGAGGAACCAGAAGAGCAGCGAGTAGGGGCCCTGGGAGAGGACCTGGAGCCACACGACCTCGGTCGTGTCCGCGCCGTAGGCGGCCGTGAGGTACTCGCTGATCGTGAAGTAAATCATCACGAGGTTGAGGACGATGAGCAGCCCGGCGAGGTTGCGGAAGTGCTGGACCGTGATGTACTTCTCCAGGTGGTACGCGCGACGGAAGATCGCCATCGCGAGGATGATCGTCGCGATCCCCGAGAAGATCGCCCCCGCGACGAAGTAGGGTCCGAAGAGGGCGGTGCGCCAGCCGACGCGGAGCGTCATGGAGAAGATCCACGAGACGACCGTGTGCACGGAGATGGCCACGGGGATGATGATGATGGCCATGATCCCGATGGACTTCTGCAGGCTCCGCTTCTGGCTCGACGACCCGGTCCAAGGCCTCGTGAGGACGCGGTAGATCAGGGACCGGAACCGCCCCTCGGGCACCTTCCCCCGGATGAGCGCCAGGTCGGGGATCATCGGCAGATAGAGGTAGAGGAAGCTCCCGGCGAGGTACGTGGCGATGCTCAGGAAGTCCCAGAGGATGGCGGACTGCATCCTCCCGAAGGCGAAGACGTTCAGCATGCGCTCGGGCCGGCCGAGGTCGATCAGGGGGAACGTCGCCCCCACAATGATCGCCATGACCGTGATGGACTCCGCCATCCGGGTGATCGGGCGCCGCCACTCCGCGTTCCCCACGCGGAGGATCGCCGAGATCAGCGTCCCGGCGTGGCTGATGCCGATGAAGAACACGAAGTTGGAGATGTACATGCCCCAGCTCACGCGGTCCCCGAGGCCGGTGACGGACAGGCCGCGGTTGATCTGCTGAAGGTAGGCGAAGGCGCCGAACCCCGCGACGGCGGCGAGGACGGCGATCACCGCGTAGAACCGCCAGGTCGTCTTCCGGAGCGGAGCGAGGAGGACCGGGTCGACCTCTTCCAGTTTCGGGTCCATCCTCTCACCTCCGCGCGGGCAGATACCAGACGTGCGGCTTCGTCCCGAGCTCCTCCTTGAGGCGGAAGCCTTGCTCTTCCCGCAGCGTCTTCGCGAAGGGGAGCGTCTCCACGCCATTGGAGACCGCGTCCTCCCGCAGGTCGCCGAAATAGATCGCGCCGTTCCCCATCTCGGCCGTGCACGCCTGCACGCAGCCGGGGAGCGACCCCTTCTCCGCGTCGTGCCCGCAGAAGTCGCACTTCTCGACGGTCCCCCGCCGGTGCGGCCACGGGGCCTCAGGGCTGTAGGGGTGGGCGAGCTCCTCCGGGGTGTGGGGGGGCTCGCTCCAGTTGAACGCCCGCACGTCGTACGGGCAGGCCGCCATGCAGTAGCGGCAGCCGATGCACCGGTTGTGGTCGATCAGGATCCGTCCGTCGTCCTTCTGGAACGTCGCCCCGACCGGACACACCTTCTGGCAGGGAGCGTTCTCGCAGTGCATGCAGGGGCGGGGCAGGAAGCTCCGCTTCCCGAACTCGTCCTCGATCTCGTAGACCTTGATCCACTCCTGGCCGGGCGGGACGAAGTGCATCTTGGCGCAGCCCTTCGTACACTTCCCACAGCCGTTGCACTTGGCGAGGTCGATCAGCATGACCCACTCGCGCTTCTGCGGGACCGCCTTCCGCGGATCCTCGCCGCCCAGGCCGATTGCGCCCTGGATGTTCTTCGAGAACATCACCGTGGCGCCGGCCCCGAAGACCCCGAGGGCCGCGACCTGCAGGAACCGCCGGCGCGATCGGTCGAACTCGTGTGCGTCGTCTTCCTTCTGTTCAGCCATTGGACACCGCCTCCTTGCTCTTCTTCCCGTGGGATCTCGCGAGCCATGTCATCCGGTACTCACAGTACGCGGCCCCGTGACCCATGCAGGTGATCCGTTCGGTCCGGACGCGTCCGAGCCCCCGGTCGATCCCCTCGTGGAATCCTTCGTCAAGGGCGTCGCAGACGATGTCCGGCATGGCCTCGGCGGCCTCGAGGAAGGGGCAGGAGAAGGCGCGGAACTCGATCCTCCTCGAGGTGCAGGACAGGACCTCGGTCGCGACGCCGAACTGCGCCATGGCATCCCCGATGAAGTGCCGCTGGAACGAGTCGGGGGTCCACTCCGACACCTGCGCCTTCGAGGCGACGCTCCCCAGCATCCCCTGCCCGATCTCGACGCCTCGCGCCCGGAGGAGGGCCGCGGCCTTCTTGGGACCGAGCTCCTCCACCACGAGGCGCAGGGCGACATCCGCGAGGATCTCATAGTGACGGCGCGGGAATCCCGGGACGACCCCGTGGCGGGAGGCCCGGTAGAGGACCGCGGGACGGCCGATCTTCCTCGACGGAACCGACGGAACCTCCTCGACAAGCCCTTCCCGGAGGAGGAAGCCCAGGTGGTACTGGACGGTGGCCCGGTGGCGGCGGAGCGTCCGCGCGAGCTCCCCGACCGAGAGGGGGCGGGAGGTCAGCGCCTCGAGGACCTGGAGGCGGACGCCCCCGGCGAGGGTCGCGAACGCTCGGCGGTCGACCCTCGCGGCCGGGACGTCGAGGGACGGAGGCTCCGTGCGGACCGGGGGGCCGGGCCGGGAAGCAGGCCGGAACATGCCCCCGCCCAGATAGGCGGAAGGGAATGATGACCCGGTATGTACAGGTAGGGAATATATGTATTCTACGGATTAGAATGAGGCGTTTCCGCGAAACGTTCCCGAACGGGTTGCGGCGACCGATGCTCCGCGTGGTTTTGCCCCGGCGCCTCGACGCGCTCGTCACCGCCAGCGTCGCGGGAGGGGTCGGCGTCCGACAAGGAAGGACGAAGACGAAGGGCGTGGTGGGGAACAAACAGTGCCCTCTCACGGACGGCGCGGGCAGGCCGTTCAGGCGGACCGGGAGGGATTGCTTGTCTTCCTCCCACCCGCCTTGGCGGGAGGTCGGAGCAGGTAGTACGCGGGGTACGCGCCGGTGTAGATGTAGAGGAGAAGCCAGAGGACCGTCACGTGAAGCCCGGGGCTTTCGGCGGCGATCACAGGCCAGTGCAGGCCGACCGCCAGCAGCGCCCCGGCCACGAAGGTCACGTTCACGGGGAGGAGGAGTCGCACACGCCCCCAGGTGCGCTGGCGGGACGCCCAGGCCATGCCGACGGCCACGCCGGTGAACAGGCCGCCGATTCCGCGCATGACCGGGTCGGAGACGCGCCAGGGCCAGCTGTTCTCCGCCGCGAAGCGCGGGACGAGGAGGAACTGGAGGGAGAAGAGGAGGACCACCACCGTATGGAGGAGGAAGTGGTAGCGGAGGTACCGCGGCATCAAGGGGCCCGCGTCGGGCTCCGGGTCCGGGCGCCGCCAAAGGAGCCAGAGGCTCCCCGACGCGCTGACGCCGAGGACGGCGAACCAGATCCCGGCCCCGATCGAGGCGACGAGCGCGCCGGGTTCGACGAGGGCGGCGAGGGCGATGAGGCCGAAGACGGAGACGCCCATGACTAGCAGGACGTCGAGGGAGCGGCGCCTCTCCAAGGCGCGAACGGCGAGGAGCGTGCCGACCGCCACCGCCAGGAAGACGGCGGCGAAGAAGCGCACGGCGAGGTCCTTGATCGCGAACGGCCACAAGGACCGGCCGAGGCTAGGGAAGGCGAAGAGGGCGACGCCTAGCCCGAGGGAGACCGCCCCCACTCCCAGGAAGTGCCAGCGGAGGGAGACGGCGTCCTCGGAGCGCGTCTTCTCGTCCGCGGTCGTCATGCGCGGCGGTTCCTCATCGAAAATAGGGGTGACCCCGGGAGCGCGGCTCACCGGGGCGTGTGGGGAATCACTTGGGGCCGAGGCCCAGCTGCTGCATCATCGAGCCGGTGTCGTAGTAGACGCTGAACGAGGTGACCTTCCCGTTCTTCGACCGGCTGACGATCACGCCGCGCCCGGAGACCTTCCGGTTCGTCGGCGGGATGGTCGGCATGCCTGGCATCTCGATCGGACCCTTCTGCGTGCCCGTCCACTCGATCTCGGTCGCGACGGAGTCGCCGCCCTCGATGGTGCTCACGGTCTTGATGTTCGCGTCCGGGAACGTCTTGAACTGGCCCCGGAAGTACTCCGAGATCGCCTTCGGTCCCTTCACCGCCGCGGGCATGACCACGTCCCAGCCCGTCGCGTCGTCCGCGAACAGTCCCGCGAGCGCCGCGGGGTCGTGTGCGTTGATCGCCTTGAACGCCGCTTCCGTCAATGTCTTCGTGCTTCTTGTTTCAGCCATCGTGTTTCCTCCTAGAATGACGTGCGGCCCGGAGGCCGACGTCCCCGAGACCAGGAAGGCGACCCACTTAACGATGGTGGATAGCGCCTCTCCCCTTCCCTTGGGGCGATCGGTCGCAAGACCTCTATTGGATTGCCTGTTCCCGGCGGCATGGCCAGCCTCTTCACCGCCGTCGAGTTCGCCCACGTCCTCTTCGGGATGATGTGAGGATACCCTGGGATCTCGCCCGGGCGAAGGTACGAAGGACCTCGCCGATGTTCCACAGGGAGAACGCGAGGCGGAGGTCGAGCGCCTCGGCGCGCCGGTAGAGGGCGTCGACCGCCTCACTTCCGGCTTCGTTCTTGTACCGTTTTGCTAGGGCGCTGGAGTCCAAGTAGACGGTCGTCTCGGTCATCGCGATCCTCCCGGATCAGCCTCGTCAGATCACCGCGGCCCGTAGGGCGCAAACGCTCCACCTCGCTGACCGAGGGGAATCCCGCATCTCCCGACGGGTATCGCGTTGCCACCGCGGTCAGAATCGGGGCAAGGTCTGTGGCGGTGATGGCCTTCTCCACCTCGGCGCTCGTCGCTCTGGGACCTTCGGTCCGCATCACTTCCTCCTGGAAGCGATGCCACACCCTCTCGTCGAGGAGTAGGGTTGTCTTGTGCTTCCCTGGCATGATGTATGGCATGCCGTACAGCCGCATATAACCACCGAACGCGACGGCCCCAACGAAGATACCCAGTCCCGAGTCGAGGTCAGGCGGCGGGGGCAGGATGCAGACATCGAGGTAGGCGGGGTCGCAGTTTTCCGGGGGTGGCGGGGACGCGCAACCCGTCCCGGATTCACCGCCAAAACTCGCTCTCGGAGCAGAACCGGTGTCCGCGTGGCCGGAAAAGATCATTGGCGCGGGCGCCGCTTGAAGCCGGCTCCAGCGGGTTCGCTCACGGCCCCTGGATCCACAAGGGGACGAGGGAGCGTTTCACGCGGAACTCCTGGAAGATCTCGTCCAGCTGCCGAACGGCCTGCTCGGGAACGACCAAGGCCCCACGGCCGACGCGCCATCCCCCGACCCCCGCCAAGAACCCCGACTGCGCCGACCGGTACCATCGCCGCCCGACGCGTTTCGCGGTACGGTAGCCGTCGAGGCGGCGGAGGAACCGGGCCCGCTGCTTCGGCGAAAGTCGCGGGGTCCAGTAGCTGACAAGACGCATGGGCCGGAGGTCCAGCTCTCCGGGGGTCAGGGGCGGCAGACGCCCGAGAAGCACGCGTCCGTGGCGATGCACCGACTCGAGGAACTGGAGGTCGAACCCGCCGCGCTCCGACTCGCGGTAGAAGACGGGCGTGATGGGGAGGTCGTGCCGTCGGCCGACATCCACGAGCCGCTGCCAGATCCGCTCCTCGGCGCCGCGATCGCACTCCAGGAAGAGGTCGAGGTCGCTGTCCTCGGTCGCGTCCCCGCGGGCCACGGAGCCGAAGACGACCACGGAGCGGAGTCCCGAGATGTCTCGCACCGCTTCGGTGATCTCTCCCAAGGCGGCCTCGTGCCGGGCGGGATTCATGCGACGACCTCCAGACAGGCCTCCTCGATGGTCCCGAACTTCTCGCGGGCCTCGTCGAGATCGGCATCGGACCCCCCCACGCCATAGACGAATCGGGTCCGTGCGCGGTTGTCCAGGAAGAGGAACGCTTCGGCCACGGTCTCCGACCTGGACCCCAGGATGATGGGGTTCTGCCGGAGCTCCGCGGGGACACGCTGGTGTTTCTGGATGTGGAGGTGGCGCTTCGCGGCGCAGGCCTCGATCAAGTGGTAGGCCGCGAGGAACCATCCCTCCACCTTCAGTCCGGGGGATTTCGTCGCCTCGGCAGCGTCCTTGAATTCGTGGTACCTCGCGAGATGGGCTTCGAGCTTGGACATTCGCGTACTTATTACGCGAACTCTACTTAACGCTTGCGCCGAGAGCTGGAGTTGCCCTTCGCAGGGGTCCGGGGCGAGGTCGCGGAAGTTCCAGAAGGAGATGCCGCCGCAGTCCAGGTCCGGCGGGGGAGACGCGATGCACTCGTCAGGGTAGGCAGGGTCGCAGTTCCCTGGGGGTGGCGGTGATAAGCAGCCGTCCAGGCCTCCCCGCCAGACTCGCCCTCGGAGCAGAACCGGCGCAGGATTTCGGCCCGTGGAGCAGTTGCCAGGGCGTCGCCGATGTTCAGCCTCGGCGGTATCGCTGGAGGACGAGGCCGAAGCGCGGAGGGACCCGATCGTAGTGCGCGTCCGAGGTGACCAGGGTCGCGTTCGCCAGGATGGCTGTCGCCGCGATAAGGGCGTCGAAGTCCGGGATCAGCTGGCCCTGCTCCGCCAGATCGCGTTGGATGTCTGCGGCCAGCGAGGACACGGCGAAGTCGACGGGGATCACGGGGTAGTCCCGGACGAAGGCCTCGACCTGGGCGATACGCCGTCCGGAGGCGGAGAAGAGCAGCTCGTACACCGCGATGGCCGGGATGAAGGCCGGGCCCGACATGGAGGCCACGGCGGCTTCGGCCTCGGAGCGCTTGGCGAGGAGGTCTACGACGAAGTCGGTGTCGACGCAGAGGACCATGGACCGCACCTACCGCTTCGGGTTCCCGTGCCGTATCTGGTCCAGTTTCGCTTGGATCTCCCGGTATTCCTCCTCGGACATCGGCAGCCACCCCCCGACGTGCTTCGACAGCGGGGGCTGGCGCGCGGCGAGGAGGCGCTCGATGACCTCGGTGAAGCTCTCCCCCTCACGTTTCTCCGCGCGGAGTCTCCGATAGGTCGTGTCGCTCAGGGAGATCGTCTTGAAGCCACCCAACGTGTTCTGTGTATCATCTGTGTGCGGATAACTGTTCGCATCCATGGCGGTTCACACCATGACCTCCGAAGTGCCTGCTGAGCCGTGGTCTTGAGGGCGTACAGGTAGGGTGGAGGCGATCCTGGCAGGAGCCGGATGGCCGGAGGAGGGAACCGCCCACCCGCCAATCTGGATAGGCCGCTGCCCACGTGTCCCACGTGTATATGAGTGTGTGGGCACCTGGATGCCCAGACACGCCTCGCCACATGCACGGCGGGCAACCCGGATCAGGAGGAAGTCGGCGTCAGGTGAGGGCCATCACCCTGGGCACCCGATGCCATCCCCGTCCCCGTCGAAGTGGTGAGGGTCCGGGGCGAGGACCGGAAGTTCCTGAAAGAGAGGTCCGCGCGGAGCAGGTCGCGGGGGGTGGCCGGATGCAGACGTCGGGGTAGGCCGGGTCGCAGTTCCCTGGCGGTGGCGGTGCGGAGCAGCCCGTCCAGGACTCACCGCCAAACTCGCTGTCGTCGCAGAACCGGTGGCGTCGACATGGCCGGGCGAACCGGGACGTAGGGAAGAGTCAACCGAGCATCCGTTCTTGGAACGCGTCGAACAGCGTGGGCGAGCAGTACCACCCCGTGGTGATCATCCGGCGGACAAGGTCGACGGCGCCGTCCCGGGAGAGCAAGCCCTGTTCTACCGCCGAGAAGACCAGGAAGAGGGAGCCGCCCAGAGACACCCCCATCGCCCTGGCCGCGGCGCGCAGGGAACGGTCGTCGGCCACCAGGCGCCCGCCACGCTCGTGCGCCACGACGAGTGCGGCGGCATCCGCGCGGGAGAGCCTGGGGTTCGCGGCGACGCGGTCCACCAGTCCCGAATCCTTCGGTCGGACCCGAACGACCCCGGCTTTCGTGAGGAACGCCTCGATCCGTCCCGGGTCGGCAAGCCCGAGATGGCCTTGGACGAGGACCTCCTCGGCAACGGCCTCCGGGAGGAGGAAGGCCGGGAGGAGGAAGGAGGCGTCCAGGCGGGCAAGCGCCTCGAGCCCTCCCCCCGCGGCAAGCGCGATCAAGGGGCCGGCGTCCAAGACGAGGAGCATCCTACGGGGCATCGGGCCACCGCCTCAGGCCGGGCGCAGGTCCTCGAGGACGCTGTCATCGACCCAGGCGATCCGCCGTTGCCCCGCCAGTTCCAGGATCTCCCAGACCGTCAGGCCGGCGATCTCCGCCGCTCGCGACACGGTGGCCTCCCCCGCGGCCAGGAGCCTCAGGCCCCGCTCGCGGCGATACTCCGCGAGCCCCATGTGGAGGATCTTGCGGAGGGCGGCGGACTTCTCCAGGTGCTCCTCCCTCATGAGCGCCTCGACCTCCCGCTCCATCTCCTTCGGGATGCGCGCGGACACGGTGACCTCGGTCATGCTTTCATTGTATGCTATGCATACGTTTAAGTGTTTCGGGGGCAGAAGCTCTTCGCGGGCCAGAGGGACGGGGTTCGCCTACTCGCACCCGATCCCGTCCCCATCCCTATCGAAGTGATCCGGGTCCGGAGCGAGCACCCGGAAGTTCTCGTGGGGGATGTCCGCGCAGTCGAGGTCCGGCGGCGGGCGCGGGATGAGCAGCCCGTCCAGGGCTCACCGCCAAACTCGCTCCTCGAGCAGAACCGGAAGTAGGTGTCGGCGTGGCCGGAGGCGATCACGGCGGCGTTGGCGTTCGTGCCGCCGCAGGTGACCACCGCGAGGACGCGGCCGTAGGGGTCCCCGCCGATCGGGAGGTCGTCCTCATCGAGCGGGTCTCACCGATGCCCCAGGAGACGGTCGTAGTCCCATGAACTCATACTCGATGCATGGGGGAATCCGTCTTGCCGGAATCACAGGAGCGTCAGGAGGCTCCTGAACCGGTCGCGCGATTCCTGGACGGGAATCTGGTACCGCGTCGCCCCCGCGGCGGCGAGTTCCTCCTGCGCGAGCATCTCGAGCAGGAAGGGGAAAGGGTCCAGCTCCTCGCCGAGGACCTCGAGATCCATCGTCGGTGCGTGTGAAGAGTCCATCAGGGCAAGCAGGTCCCCTGCGTCCTTGGCGAACTTGGACCGCTCATACGCGGGATCCGCCGAGGTCCCGTTCTTCACCCTGTAGCTTCGGTCCCACGCGGCCTTCGCCTTGAGGACGAACAACGTCTCGGGCCGGGGGACGGGCAACTCGATCCCCTCGACGCGCCGGTACCGGACGTGGGCGAACAGGGTCCGGAGCGGGTACGATGCGGTGAGTCCTTCGAAGGGGAACTGGGCGCTTTCCCGGATGAACTCGACGATGAGCGACCCGCCAGGCACCTGCTTCTCCACGGCCTCCACGCCCACTCCCTCGAAGCGCCGGGGGCGGTACCCGCGCTCCTTCCGCAGCCAGGAGAGCAGGGATTTGCGGACAGCGCTCCCGCTCGCGAAGTCGATGTCCCGCGAGCCGAACCAGGGATTGTATGCGTGGACGGCCCATCCTCCGATTAGGGCAAGGCGGAACCCGCTCTTCAGGCGCCTCGGTAGCGTCCATGCCGCGATCGCGGCGAGTTCCGCCACCGACGCACGGACGACGGGCTCATCGACGAGCACGCGCCCTCACCACCGCCAAGGCCAGGTCGAACCACTCGCGCCCCAGCCCCGCGAGATCGAGGACCAGCTGATCACGGGACACCGCCGGAACATCCATCCCCGGATCGAGCTCCAGGCTCCTGTCAGCGCGATAGAAGTGAAGCTGGACTCCCCCCTGACCCGCCAGATCGCCCGTCGCCATCGGGCCGTCGAGGTAAAGGTCGACACGGTTCACCCGGACCAGCTCGTCCGAGGACTTCAGGAGATGCGCGGGGCCGGTGAGGATGGCCCGTACACCCGACGCTTCGGTTCTTCTCATGACTTCATCCAGGAGTTCCATGGGCTTGCGGAACCGGGTCTCGATCCCTCCGTGGGCCAGGGACGCCAGGGGCCGCTCCCAGGCGACGCCGCTCAGGAGCCGGGGGATGTCCGCGACCTCGACGTTCCCCCGGCGCCGAAGCAACAAGCCCTGCGTGTCCATCGCCGCCACGGTCCGATGGCACCAAGCGTAGGAGACCCCGGTGGCCCGGGCGATGTCTTGGATGGTGGACGCGCCCCCGAGCAGTCGTGCGACGACCGCCCACGCCGCAGGGGTGGTGAGCCGGGCGGCGACTCCCCGCCGCCGCCGCTGTGGCGGGGGCACGACCCGCTTCGGAAGCTGGACGAAGACCCCTCCGAGATCTCGAAGGGCGGCCTTGACTTCCGGAGCGATGGACCGCGCCGCGATGACCAGCCTCCACCGCCGGTCGGAATAACGGAGGCTGAGATAGTCCCGCTGGAAGGTGAGCTGGGCCAGGGTCTGGTTCGTGGCACGGCTGCGCTTGGTCTCGACGATGTACAGAGTGCCCTCGTGATCGTAGGACAGATCGGGGCGGACGAAGCCTGTGTAGGCGCCCATCGCAAGATACGACTTGCGAGGGATGCCCAGCTGGTCGGCAACGTAATCTCGGAACTCTGCGTCCCCCGGGGGCATCATATTCTCATACCGACTATAGTATATATACTATCACTGATAATAGTACAGGCCACCATTGGCCCGTTGGCGGCATTGGATCCGGGGTTGCAGCCCGGCAGTGCACATCGCCTGCCTCTTGGTGTACTATCCCTCGCACCCAATCCCATCCCCATCCCCGTCGAAGTGATGGGGGTCCGGGGCGAGGACCTGGAAGTTCCTGGCGGTGATGTCCGCGCAGTCCAGATCCGGTGGCGGGGACGGGATTCATACGTCGGGGTAGGCGGGATCGCAGTCGCCTGGCGGTGGCGGGGACGAGCAGCCCGTCCAGGCTTCACCGCCAAACTCGCTCTCGGAGCAGAACCGGAAGTAGGTGTCCGCCTGGCCGGAGGCGATCAGGGCCGCGTTGGCGTTCGTGCCGCCGCAGGTGACCAACGCGAGGAACCAGCGCTTCATGATGTGCCGGTCCCCGTGGCAAGTGATCATATCAAGAGCAACAACGGCGCCAGGGGGATGGCGGGCGCTTCCCCTCGCTCGGACAACGCGAGGCCACCGCCGAACGCCCGCAACGCTCGCCAGGTCTCGGTGCGGGAAGGCCCGGCGGTGAGCTGGAGGGCGAGGGGCTTGTCGCCGATGCGGAGGATGAAATCGACTTCCCAACCCCTCTTGCTGCGCCAGAAAAGGACGCGCTCGTAGGCGTCGAACAGGGAGGTCGGCGAGGAGGCGAACGCGAGTCGCGCCAAATGATCCCCGAGGACCGCCTCGAGGAGTAGTCCTCGCCGCGCCCGGTCGGCGAGGAACTCCTGGGAGGCTGCGAACGGTTCGGATAGGCCGTAGGCCCAAGCTCGCAGGGCGTGGAATTGGAACGGGTCCGTCACGTACAGCTTCCGCTCCTTCCTCGGCGCCCGTCGCTTCTTCCCGCGGTCGTACTGATAGACCGTCTGCAGGGTGAAGGTCCGCTCCAGGGACTCCACGTAGCGCGCCACGGTGAGGTGGGAGGAGATGCCGGCATCCCGGGCGAGGCCCCGCCAGCTGACCGGGGAACCCATCTTCTCGATCGCCGCGGCAAGCAGGTCCCTCGCCGTCCGTTCGTCGTAGTCCCACCGGGCAAGATCGCCCGTCAGGACGCGCACGTACAGGTCGTAGGTCTCCCGCCCGATCCGACCGTGTCTTCGGAGGTCGTTCAGGGGCCGCGCGAAGCCCCCGGTCAAGAGGTAGTCTTCGAGGAGGCGCGCCGCTTCCTCCCCGAGAAGCTGGAGGCTCGACCAGGCCGGTCGTGGGCGTTCCGAGAACAGACCGCGGAAGGTGTCGAGGCGTGCAGCCCGTTCGAGGAGGCCTGAGTCCACGAGGACCTGACGCACGCGAGGGCTCTGCGTCTCCGCGTATTCGGCGAACTTCATCGGGAGGAGGATCTTGTCCAAGAGATCGTCCGGGTTGTCCCGGGCGGACTCGCCTCTCCGTCCAGGAAGCCGCTCCACTTGGCGGGCGACGTCCAGCGCGTGGGAGCCCGTCAGGACCAGGGTGCAGGCCCGGAGGCGGCCGCGGTTGGCGAGCGCGCGAATGGCGGTGGCCCAGCCGGTCACGCCCGACACCTCGTCGAGGAAGAGGGTGCGGCGTGGCAAGCGGAAGGGCGCCTGCCATCGGAGATAGGATTCCACGAGATCGTCGAGGCCGCGGGCGTCCCGGATCAGATCGCAGCTGAAGAAGAGGACGCTCCGTGGATCCACGCCGGGGGTCTCCAAGGTCCTTTGGAGGAGGAGCTTGACGAGGGTGGTCTTCCCCACCTGGCGCGGGCCGCGGACGGTGTAGACGCGGTCTTCGCCGATCTGGAAGACATGGAAGAGGCGGGGGGTCCAGCGCACGGGTTCGGCGCCGAGCGTCTGGAGGTGCTGGTCGGCGGTGATCGCCGCCGGATCCGACCACCAAGGGTTCTGCGCGACCAGCGTAAGGATGTCCATTTTGGTTATCCTGATGTCCAACAGTATATAAATACTTGGATATCCAACTGTCCAAGAAGAACATCGCGTCGACAGTTGTGGTGGGACAAGCCGAAAGGAGACAGGGGGAGGATAAGTCCCGTCAGCTCTCACACCCGATCCCGTCGCCGTCCCCGTCGAAGCGGTGGGGGTCCGGGGCCAGGACCTGGAAGTTCCGGTGGGGGATCTGGGCGCAGTCCAGATCCGGTGGCGGGGACGGGATGCAGACGGTCGGGTAGGCGGGGTCGCAGTCCCCCGGCGGCGGGGGAGGTGGCGGCGGTGGCGGGGACGAGCAGCCCGCCCAGGCATCACGGCCAAACTCACTCCCGAGGCAGAACTGGAAGTAGGTCTCCGCGTGGCCGGAGGCGATCAGGGCGGCGTTCGCGTTCGTGCCGTCGCAGGTGACCGCCGCGAGGACGCGGCCGTAGGGGTCCTCGCCGATCTGGGAGTCGTCCTCGTCGATGAGGGCGCGGTAACCCAGGCAGAGGTCGAGAGACAATCCCGAGACTCCGGCCCTCAAGGCTCGCTCAGTTCCGAGGCTGGATAGGATCTCCGCGCCCTCGCGCGGCGCGTCGCCGCAATCGAGACTATGGAGGCTCCAGGCTTGCTCGCAGCCGGAGGCAGAGCCGCCGCGCGCCTTCACGGTAGAGGGTGAAGGCACGATCCTCCAGCATGTAGACGCCCTTGAGGGAGTCCGAGAAGTCGCGTGTCGAGAGGGCGAACTCCAGCGTCTGCACGTGGTCGAGGAGGATTTGGCGGTCAGCGGAATCGAGGAGCAATCGAATCCGTCCGACGTCCAACGGGCTCCCCGCGAGGATGGCGATGTCTCGAAGATCGACCTTCCGACCGGCGGCGAGTTTCAGGGCCACGAGGGTTTCGCGATCCGCGACGCGAGCTTCCGCAGCGGCACTTGGATCGAGCCCCCGCAACGGGAGGCGCGAAGACCCGCCGCGGATGTCCCGGTAGGAGAAACTGGCCCCGGAAACCCGATCGTGGACCCCATCGATCAGCATGTCAACGGCTATGGGGAGGGCCCCCGGGTCCAGGGCCCAACGTTCGGCACGTCCCGCGAACACCTCACCGCCATCCCATGTCTTGACCGCGGAAAGCCCCCTCTCGCGGAGGACGTCCTGCACCTTCGGGACCTCCGAAGATTCGAGGACCATGTCCAGATCGACGGAGAAGCGCGGCGGTCCGTGGGCGCTCACCGCATACCCGCCGATGAGGACGAACTCCCCCTGGCCCAGGTCCCGCAGGAGACGGAAGGCGAGCCCCTCGCGCTCGCGGTCCGGGAGCCTCATCGCTCGGCCATCTCCCGCAACACCTTGAGGACGGGCTCGTACAGGTACGGCCGTGCCGACGCGTAGGCGTACGCCTCGGGGGCCGGGATCACCCGCACGCCATCGAGGTCGACGGAGCGCACGGTGACGACCGGATGGAGGACATGGACGACGCCGAAGAGGGTCTCTCGGGCTCCCTCGACCGTGGATCGGACCCCGGCGGTGCGGAAGAACGCGCGCCAGGCGGCCAGATCCCGACGCCGCACCCTCAGGTGGAGGGGGCGGAAGCCGCGGGTGAACCCGGTCCAGTAGGAGCCGCCGGTCCACAGGGTCACCGCGGTGTCGCGATCGTAGGCGTGAGGGAGGGGGGACTGGGCCGGAATGGCCAGGTGATCCGACTCGCCGACGAGGCGGGCCACACGGGTCTCCGGGGGGACGCATGCGTAGAGGCCCCGGCGCGGGGAGTCCAGGTACCTCAGGCGGTGGAGGTCCGAGAGGACCTTCCGGGGTGCCGGCGACGGGAAGGTCATACCGAAGTCGGCGGGGGTGAAGAGGCGGTCTGCGAAGGCCGACCAGATCCAGCCATAGAGCTCGTCGTAACCGTTGGGCATATGTAACTGTTATGGTTACTTATGTACTTGAAGCTTCCGGGCCTCCATGGCTGGTAGGGACGCGTTGCTATCCCTCGCACCCGATTCCGTCGCCGTCCCCGTCGAAGCGGTGGGGGTCCGGGGCGAGGACCTGGAAGTTCCTGTGCGTGATCTGGGTGCAATCCAGGTCCAGTGGCGGGGACGGGATGCACACCGACGGGTAGGCCGGGTCGCAGTCCCCTGGCGGTGGCGGGGACGAGCAGCCCGCCCAGGCATCACCGCCAAACTCGCTCTCGGAGCAGAACCGGAAGTAGGTGTCAGCGTGGCGGGAGGAGATCATGGCGGCGTTGGCGTTCGTGCCGCCGCAGGTGACCGCCGCGAGGACGCGGCCGAATTGGGGGCGAAGCGACGCCGCCCGGGGATACGCCCAGTCTACTAGAACGTGCCTCAGGTGACACGACCCGGGAACCCATGCCCATGGGTGATCCGCCAGGAAGGACAACGCGCCAAATGTGGCGAACCGACCAGATGCCCCGCCCATCCACCCATTGGGCTCTCTATTCCGGAGGCTGCCTCTGAGACAAGTACCGTGCGGCAAATCTCCGGAAACACTTTAATCGGGCGGTTCTTTCACCTCCGAGACGAGCGGCGCGTAAAGATGCTCGAAAATGTTCTCCGACGAGAAACGGTAAAGGGCTTCGCTAGGCGTCAGGCTAGACCCGTTCAGTTTGAAACGATCAAACCGTCCGAGCTGGAAACGTGGATGGTCAAGGGGTGGGACCTAAAGAGACGCAATAAGAACTCAGTCCGGATCTACAAAGCGAAATCAGTTTCCGCGCTGCTAGAAGGCCGGGTGTGGTCCCTCATGTACAAGATGGGGTTTGCCCAGCTTTCTGGTGAAGGCGGAGCAACGCTCGACATGAATCCAGCGGATGTTGAAAGCTCCGAGAGTCAGCTTGACGTTGTCGCTGTAGACGATGAAGTAGGAATAATCGTCGAGTGCAAATCCGCGGAAACACCGAAGCAGATACCTACTCTCGATGAGAAAATCGCCAAACTTTCCATCAAACGAGAACCATTCGGTTCAGCCCTGAAGAAGTCCGACCCAGACCGAAAGAGACACATAGGGCTCGTCCTAGCGGTCTCGAATGTAATCCTCTCCGACGTCGATCGGAAGAAGCTGGAAGAGCAGAAAGTCACACTCCTCGAAGAGAGGGATCTCGACTACTACGAAAGATTGGTCACACATCTGGGAGAAGCCGCCCGTTACCAGTTCCTCGCCGAAGTGTTTCGGGGAAGGCCGATTAGCGGGCTAGAAATCAAAGTTCCAGCTCTCAGATCGAAAATGGGAAAGTCCCGCTGCTACACCTTCTCCGTTCGACCAGACTATCTCCTAAAGATAGCCTACGTTTCCCGAAGAGCGAAGGGGAAACCTTCCGATGTTGACACATACCAACGTATGGTCCGGAAAAAACGCCTAAAAACGATCCAAGAATACATTTCGAACAACGGCGCCTTCCCGACAAACGTCGTACTCAACATCGAGAAGAGCAAATACATCCGCTTCGACGTTGGTGCTTCAGAGGGCGACCCTGAAGGTGCTCGATTCGGCTGGCTCTACCTTTCGCCTACTTATGGATCCGCGTGGGTTATCGACGGGCAACATCGGCTTCTCGCCTACTCTGGCCATCCATTGGCCCCAAAGAGCGTTCTTAGCGTCCTCGCGTTCGATGGTCTGTCGCCCTCTGAACAGGCGAGATTCTTCATCGACATCAACCACGAGCAAAAAAGCGTCAGTCAAAACCTCCTCGACGAACTGTGGGCAGAATTACAGTGGGACTCTGAGGACCCTGAACAACGAGTAAGGGCCGTCGCATCAAAGGCGGTCCAGGATGTCAATGCCGACAGACAGAGTCCGTTCTACGAACGCGTCCTCTTGGCGGACACGCGAAAGACAGAAACGAGATGTGTCTCCCTAACCAGTATCGTTGACGCCCTCACGAAACCCGGCCTGTACCTTTCGCGGCTAAAGAATTCAACAGCCTATGGCCCCCTCTATGCTGAAACCAATGAACAAATGCTAAGACGGACGAGGAAGGTCTTGGTGGGTTTCTTCTCCGAGATCTCCGCTCACGCAAGGGATTGGTGGGAGTTCGGCGCCGCCCCGGGAGGCGGTCTCGCAATGAACGATGGGGTGACGATCTGTCTCAGCGTGATGCGGTCGATATTCGATCACCTCGGCAAACGCCACAAACTTGGCGACCTGACCGACCAGGAGCTCATCGACATCGCCAGCCCATACACCAGCGCTCTCGCTAAGTACCTTGCTAGTCTCCCACACGAAGAGAGGAAATCGTTCCGTGGACTTCGAGGTGTTCAAGGTCAAACAACTGGCACGCGAACGTGCCAACAAGCCATCCACCTGATCTTCCAGGAGTTCCTCCCAGAAGGTCTAACCCCTTGGATGGAACGACAGAAATCTGGTGCGAACGAAGAGGGTCACAGACTCATCGGCTCGATCGAAACGATCCTTCAGGAACACATTATCAACGCGCTCAAACGGGAGTTCCCGTCCGCCGAAGAGTGGTGGTACAAAGGAGTCCCACAGCCGGTCCGAATAAGGGTGGACAACCGACTGAACGAGACCAACGGAGAAGCCGGTGGTCGCGAACAGAACTTTGAGCTCCTCGATTACAGGAAGATCATCACGGAACATTACCTCCTCTTTGGATATCTAGGGTACGGTGAGGGAGGCAAGGATAAGAGAACTCTATGGATCAATGATGTGAACTCAATGCGTCGATCAGTCATGCATCCGTCACGCCGCGAGATTCTTTCGAGAGACCAACTGGACAATCTGCGCACACTCGAGGATTGGTTGCGCAACGTTCCGTTACCACCCCACCCATGAACCGTGAGAAGTTCCAGGATCCTGTAAGCATGGCGGAATCTCTATCTGGGGGCCGGAGACAGACAACCGGCCCTTTGGCAAAACGCAAGTCGGGCCGTCGAAAGAGTCTACGCCGTGACGTGACAGCCGGAAGAGCTGCACTCTCGCCGCGCATCAACGGTCTTGTCCTAACGTCCCTCCCGTTCTTCCATTCCCTGGAAGTTCAATGGCCCTCTGGAAGACGCTACATTTACTGCAGGAAGTGCAGACAATCGTTCAAACGATCTATCGTACCGCACCTGTTAGGAAAGCATAGTCGGGAGTGGAACCGAGCGCTCGACGATTGGCTTACGCTGAGAAAGTCGGGCCTGACCTACAAGAGTATCACCAAGGCGTACACCAGCCAGAAGGGAGAGTACATCTTCAGCTGGAATGTAGTCAAAAGGCACGTGAAGACACGCATCGAACGCACCGGTCAGGTCATCATGGTGAAGTCCCGCACAGGTCCCTACCTCCCCGGACCGCTGAAGGAGATTCGCCCGAGAACAAGCGTATGGAGCTTCCCGAAGCGCGGAGACTGGTCTGTTCACGCGAGCGATTATGAGGGGAACTGGTCGCCATTTGTTCCTCATGAGATCATTCGATCTTTCTCGAAGAAGGGGCAGCTTGTGTTGGATCCGTTTGTTGGGGGTGGTACAACTCTCGTTGAGTGCGTTCTCCTTGAGCGGCGAGGGCTTGGTCTTGACGTCAATCCTGTCGCCGTGAAACTCGCCAGGCAGAAAGTGGCCAAGGCAAGGCAACTTGCGAGCAAAGGGAGTAAGAAAGCCCTCCTACCTACGGTCGTCACGGTCCAAAATGGTGATGCTCGTTACCTGACCTCTGTCCCGACAGGTTCCGTTGACTTGGTGTGCACACATCCACCTTATGGGCAGGCTATCCGTTATACGAACTCTCTTGAAGACCTTTCACGCCTCGCTCCAGATGAGTTTGTCATTTCGATAGGACACGTGGCTAAGGAACTCTACCGAGTTCTGAAGCCCGGGAAATTCTGTGCGATCCTCATGGGAGATTACCGGCACCGAGGCGTTCTATATCCTAACGGACTTCGAGTACTTGAAGAACTTATCGACGGGGCAGGCTTTGAGCTTCAAGATGTGATCGTCAAGCTGCAACACCAAGACAGCAGTACTGGCTTCTATCCAGGAAGGACTGATAGCCTGAGGTACCGGATCGCCCATGAATACCTCTTTGTGGTCCGAAAGCCTGGCGGCGAGACTTCCGAGAGACTCTGAAGCCGCCCGAGTTTCGGATTCTCATCAGGGCCAGTGGACTCCATTACGCGGGGAGGTCCGGAAGGAACACCTCCAGGGGCTTCTCGTAGTCCAAGCTCTGGTGCGTCCGGACCTGGTTGTAGTAGAACAGGAAGTCGTCCAGGGTCTCGACGAGGTCCCCCTCCCGGTCCCACGTCCCCCAGAACCGTTCGATCTTCCCCGTGGTGGTCGGTTTCCCCACCGCCCCGAGGATGTGCTCGATGCCCAGTTCCTCCAGGCGGGCGTCGAAGGCGGACTTCCCGCCGCGGGCCGACGTGTACTGCGTGTCGTGCCCCGTGAGGATCTCCCGCGGCGTCCCCCACTCCTTCACGCACGACTCAAGGAGGGCGATCGACGCGGCGGCGGTGGCGGACTCCGTGATCACCGCCCCGGGGACGAACCGGGAGTGGTCGTCGATGTAGGCGGTGAGCCAGTGGTCCGCGTCGACCTGCTTCCAGTCCGTCTGCCACATCGAGTTGGAGTGCTCCCGCTCGAACCGGATGTAGGCGTGCTTCTTGCGGGGACGGGGGAGCGGGGCGTTCAGGTTCTCCCGCTTCATGATCGCGTAGACACTGCCCTCGGCGAAACGGATGTCGTCCCGTTTCAGCTCCCGCGTGATCTTCCGCGGCTCCCACCGCCAGGAGTTCCGCATCACCGCCACCTCGTTTACGACCCCCGCGTCCCCGGTGACGGGGCGGTCCCCCGGCTTCGGTCCCCGCTTCCGGTCGGTCAGGTCTCTCCCCTGCTGCCACCATCGGTACCAGCGCTCGACGCTGGACTGGGGAAGGCCCCGCTCGCGGGCGATCCGGTGGAACGACCAGCCCTCCTGGCGGCGTCGGACGGTCCACTCCCGGAGCGTGAGCTTCGGATCCTCGTCGGGGTACCACTTGGGCATCAGGGGGCACCCTCCGTCCGGTACTTAACCCGTCCCACAAACTCCTGTGTAGCACTTCCTTCGAGTTGAGACCCAAAAGGCTTAGTCACAGATGAGAATCACGGTAGGAAGGCATGACCGCCCTGAAAGTGGAAGCTGAACGGCTCAAGGCGTTCAGTCACGCGGCGCCCGCAATCGTTCTGCTTGAGTTGACGCTCTATCACGCGTGCCTAACAGTGGCAGAACTCTTCCCACAAAGGGGTTCTGTGAGAGGGACTGAGATCCTGCCAAACACACGGGGCGTCGAAGACGAGTTTGACAGGGCCTGGGTTGATCTCGAGGTTCAGCAGAAGGCTCTTCTCGACTTGTTCGGACTGACCCGCGGTGTTGCTCGCCGGTATCTCGATGCCAGACGCCGCCTGGATCCTCAAACACCCGAGGCCGAGGACGGAAACCACGAGTGCCTCTTCTACTTCGGATGCCCCACACAGAGTCTTGACGAACCTGCCGTCGAAAGTCTGATGAGTCAGGGGGCGCTTCGATTTCAGCGGGACCATTGGCGTCCAGCCTCGATGGGGGGAAAGACCCTCCAATTTTTGTGCGCAGTCCACAATCGTCTTAAGGGTGATTCCCTCCTGCTTCAGCCCGATGTCGTCTTCGAGGAGGCAGGGTAATGACACCGTTGGATCACAGTAGGTGTACGGACCAGGATTGCGACGCTGAATGGTGGACCGCGGACGATGAATCGCCGCTCAGTCTCGATGCGGCAATTGTAATCCAGAAGAGCCGCGTCTTTTACCAGACGGAACTGAGCCCCGAAATCCTTGATTCGATGTGTGAAGTCCCGTCGATTCCGGAAGACGACTCCTACGAATCACTAGCTGACAATTGCCTTGGCGGGATGGCAGAGTGGCAGCGCGAGCTAGATCCTCTACGGGTCGTGGACATCGGACAATTCTGGTCGGAACCAAATACGAACCTCGTAAACCCGCCCGTTGTTGCTTTCCGGGAGGATGCGGATATTAGCATCGTCGACTTGGATACGAGGGGTGTAACCTCGCTCAAGCTAGCAAGAATTGGAATCGAGTCTTGGTTTAGGAAACAGTGTCCTAAGGAACATGTGGCGCCCGGGGGGAAAGCCACGGACCGATGCTACGTCCACGGGTGTACCTATCACAGAAAGCCATATCCCAAGCCTGCGGTCATCATCGATGGTCAACACAGGGTGCGCGGCCTCGCCTCGGATGCTCCGAGTTCCAAGAAGATCCGAGTATTGGGCGGAACCGAGGAGTATGCCTCCAGGGTCCCGATTCCCTTGATCATACTCTCCGCTAAAGGTCTGAATGCGTTTGACGAGAACACCCAAGCCCGCATCTTTGCAGACATCACAACTAAAGCCGAAGACTTACAACCACTCCACAAGCTATGGCTCCTCTACAGATTCCCAGGCATGAGAGCTCGCATCGAAGACCTCGACCTCCCCCAGCCTGTGACAATGGACTCTGGGGACAATATTGGGAAGTCGATCCGAACGGGGTATGAGGCCATCCTGTCGATGGTCGGGACGAAGCTAGGTGCATCTGGTACAACAAACCCTTGGCGGAACAACGTGCCGATCTTTCGACCGAAGCAGAGGGCATCCCGAATCACCTCCTTGGAGAGACTCCTGCCTCTGATCTACGTCTGGGTCCGGCCCAAGGGTCCTCTCGCTGGGAAGTTGCCGCAGCAGATCGCGACGGAGCTGAGAGACTATGTGATCGCGATTATCAAGCAATGGGACAGACTGTCCCCTAGTGGCCGATACTACTGGACTCCTCCACTTACAACCCACCGGTCTATGATGACGGGGGACAAGGGGGTCATCTCGCATCCCGAGGGGGGTGCCATGAGTACGTGGTTCAGAGCGTTGATGCGACTTGTGCCTACTGTTTATGGTCGCCTACCGACAACGGTATCGGCGCCCAGTGTCGCAGACTTCGAAGCGATCTTCAGCCATCTGGCACACTGTCATTTCGAGGGGCCGGGGTGGGAGGATTTTCTTGGACAGGAAGCCAGGGAGAATCTACTGTACTACATCCTTGAGAGTTACCTGTTAGGTGGGACAGTAGTACGGGAGATGGCCACGCTTGGCTACGGAAGCCTTAATGACTATGTGAGAGAGGGGCCAAAGTTTGACGTTGCTGTCGCCGGGGACGGTGGAAAAGGACCAACCACAGGAGAGCTGCTGGTTATCCCAGGGAAGACCAAGTTGTCTTGGCCCAGACCCTTCAACACTCTGGGTGGATCCAACGTGACGGTGACCCAGTCAGGAAAGCCGGACCCGTACGAAGATGACGTTCGTGTTGACAGAGGAGCAGTCATTGACTACACCCTCCAATCCCCAATGTTTGACCCTGCGCTTCACGGTTCACGGGTGGAGATCAGGATTAGGCAGTACAACCACGTCGCGACGACTGCAAAGGCCATGACCTTTGAGATACCCTAGGGGTCCTGGGATGATCAACCAATCTATGCCGCCCACAACTACGTCGCACCACTCCGACGGCCACCTGTCGTTGGGCCCTACATGTCGGGCTACCACGGCGCCTCTCGCGCCAACCTGCGCCGCAGGAGCTCCGCGTTCAGGTCCACCCACGCCACCGACGCGTCCCGGAAGTGGACCACCGCCAGCTACCGCCCGTACTTGTCCGCGCGGTCCAGGTGGCTGTTGAGCACCACCTCCTTCCCGCCGACGGCTGCCTGGACGAACTCCTTCGCCTTCAGAGCCCGCTCCCGCACAGCCGAATCGGGATCGTCCATCTCCGGAGTGTCCACGCCGAAGAGGCGATAGCGTTGCAGGAACCTGACGCAGAAGCCAAACTCCGTCTCCAGGTCAAGGGTATCACCATCAACCACGTTGACGACCTTGGCCCTGTACCAGAACACGAATTCGCTCGAGACCGTCATCCGGCCACCTTCACATCGGCGGTGATCCCGCCGAGATGCTCGTCCACGCAGCACTCGGCAAAGGCCTGGAGCTCGCGGACCGTGTGGCTCTTGCAGACGTTGGCGGTGACCTCGACCGTGTGGTCGAGGCTCACATCCACGTAGAGCCGGACCAGTTTCCACCGCCAGGGCGGGTTATCCATGTCGTCCAGTGGGCACTTGTCCATGAGACTCACCCCTCTTCCTCATCGGGTGCCCTCGCGTTCTCCGGGCCCCGCGCCTCCGCCTCCCGCACCTCGGCGGCCAGCCGCTCCCCGTCCCGAAGCCAGCACTTGATGCACGGCTCGCTGGGGAACGCGGACAGGCCCAGGAAGAACACCTCCGCGTCCTCCACGTGGACGACGATCGTGTAGGTCCCCGCGCCATCCAGGGGGAGCTGGACGCCGTCACTGATCCTTCCGACGTGGCAGATCCCGCCGTCATCCTCCTCCGGGAGGTTGGCGGTGAGGAGAAACCACCCCTTCTCGAGGCCGGTGTCGCCCAAGCCGCCGATCCGTTGCAGGTACTCCCGCAGGAACAGGTCCAGACCCTTCCCCGCCACCGCTCTCCGCTCGAAGGAGGCCCGCCCCTCCTCGGGAAGGGCCTCCCAGGTCCGCAAGACCTCCACCGTGGGGTCCTTTCCACGGTGGGTCTCGTTCACTTCACTTGGCTCACGTTGCGCGTTCTGGAGAGCCGTGGTATCACCGTCTGTCCTACGTAGGATAGGCCTTCGATGGTGGCCCAAGGCTATGGCAGGAGAGGCGTACAGGTAGCATGTGGCGGGGGCTTCGTTGTCCGTGGGGGCAGGGTTGCCTGGCTTACCGCCGACTCCGGAGAGGGTGGGAGTTGAGTGGGAGTTGTCTGGGAGTTGGTCCGGACCCGGGTCGGACCAGAATCGCGTGCCTCCCACGTCAGCTTGAGGCGTGGATCCTACCTCCTGGCGGGCCTCGCCTTGGCTGGGAGGGGGTGTTACCTGTACGCCTCTTTAGCAAGTACATCGGACACGCCATGAGCAAGCTGTCCCCCTGCGTGGCAGGGGGGCGGGGGTTCCAAGAGCCTTTACCCTAACAACCAAGGACAGGCGGTGACAAAAGAATGAAGATCCGAAACATCTTCGGCAACCGGTACAGTGGGGCCATGGGGAAGGACTTCGTGGCGTCGTCGTGGAAGGGCCACGACTACCTCAAGGAGTACACTGCCCCCTCGAACCCCAAGTCGGACCTGCAGACAGAGCACCGGGCCATCTTCTCCCAGGCAGACAAGGCCTGGGGGGAGCTCTCCCTCCGCCAGCAGGAGTTCTACGGCAAGATCGCCGACGGGATGACCGGACGCAACCTGTTCATGGGCCGCTACATCCACCTGGTCCGGAACGGGCAGACGCCCGAGATCCCGATCGCGATGTCGTGGAAGACCTCGGACGGGAAACCCGTCGTCGACGGGTGGCTCATCGTCCGGCAGGGGGCCAAGCCCCTCTTCACGGACAGCCTGAAGGACGCGACGGGCGAGATCGCCTTGACACCGTCGGACGCGCCGTACACCTTCGTGCTCCGCAAGGGCACGCAGGAGGACGTCGTCCTGACCGTCAAGGACCTGCTCGAGACCGACGTCCCGACCGTCCTGGAGAGCACCCAGCTCGGCATCAAGCTGGTCGCGACCGTCGAGGACCCGCAGCCTGAACCCAATCCGGGATCCGGTTAGGCCCGCGACCCCTCAGCGAGGGGGCATCAAACCCCCCGCACCTTTTTTCTACCTCCGCTAACTTGCAGGAGTGAGGAAGGGACATGCCCGTCGAAATTCCGGAGGACTTCCTGGAGCGGGTGCAGCGATCGTTACAGGACGCTTGGGAGGATCATGACGGCACCGACTACACTGACGCAGACTGGGGGGCGGTCTACAAGGAAGCTCTCGCCCGACCCTGCATCGAAGTCGGCCTCGCAGTGGCTTGTACGCTGAGCAGAGTCCAAGGCGGTGGCGCCTACCAACCTGAAGTCACGAAATATCTCCGGGACCCGCAGCGGATGCATTCTCCTGAGCAGGCCCTTGATTTCGTCGCTGTGGACGCGACCAGCCTCGCCCCAATCCTCGGCGCGGAGATTGAGTGGAGTGCGAACCAGATTACTACACATGTTCAGGGGGATGCGAAGGTTCTGCAAGAAGTCTGGGGAGAAACGCCGCTACCGGACAAGGGACACGTCATTGCCATTCTGTATGACCTTGGCCGCCTCCTCATGGTCAACCCTCCCTACATGGTCTTGGAGGTCTACCCGCGGCTGGACGACATCGGGATCGTGAAGCGGGCCGTGGAGAGCATGTATCGCCGGGCGGACGCCTTCCGCCCCATGGGAACACTGCTTCTTAGCATCTCCCGAGGCCCCGAGTTTGTGACTTTCACCGGCAAGCGCTCGACGATACCTTGACACTCCATCGCGTCCTGATGCCGTGGCGGCCGATGTGCTTGCACCCCACGAGCCCTCCTGCCCGGATTTCGGGCGCTCAGAGCACTCGAACATCAATCCCCAGCTCGGACAAGTAGTTCGAGAGGTCGCTCTTGCCCTCTTCTGTTGCCAGGAATGTCAGGCTCTCTACATGGGCTGCGTTCGCATCGTCTACGCGCGAATCGAAGACGTCGATGTATAACGTGTCTGGGTCTTCGAGGCGGACATGGGCATCATAATGTTTCCCCTGGATATTGGCGCCCTCGGCGGTTGGCCGAAGGACTCCACGGACAAGCGCGACCCAGGGAATCCTATCCGGGATCGGCATCGAGTAGGTGGATGCCTTCGCTCTAATCAACTTGGCCTCGTACAGGTAGCCTGGACCTAACGCAGTTGAGCCGGACCTGGTCATCACCCAGTACAAATGTCTCAGGCCCCTGCGAGAGGTCACCCAGAGGTCCTCTCCACGAGGTTGATCGGGACCATCTCCGGTGTCAACCGGCGGTGTCTCCCAGCCCTCTCCGAAAACTACAAATAGGGCTCGACGCCCTTGTGTGCTGAGACACAAGAGCGTTCGGAATCTTTGCGTGCTCCGCACGCCGAACGTTGCGCGTTCCATCCCTAACAAGCACACGAAAGGTAGGAAATGCTCGCCCACCCGATGGGAAGGGTAAACGAGCACGTCAATGCTTGAGGTGCGGACCTGACCCGCCTCGGCGCCACCCTGGTATGAAAAGCAGACCCAGCGGCCCCTCAGGACAGGGGCTGTTGGGCGAACCTAGCAAGAGTCCACGGGGTCCCATTCCTGTCGATTCATTCAAGATTGGTGGCGCCGAGCGCTCGCGGTCTCAGGACGGACTAGGATGTCCCAGACGAAGCAAGGAACTGCAACACAGGAAGACCAGACCCGTGGGCCCGAAGTGAGAACGCCGCTAATCCCCGTCAGCGTGAACTGGCATCTGTGGCCGAGGTGCAACTACACCTGCACCTTCTGCTACGACCAGTTCAAGGGATCTGCGAGGACGCTGACAAAGGAAGTCGCTCTGACCGTCCCTGCGCTTCTCCGAGCTGCAGGGGCAGAGAAGCTCACCTTCGCTGGAGGGGAGCCGACGCTCTGCCCTCACTTGGTGGATCTCCTGCAGGCCTCGAAAGAGGCGGGGCTGACGACGATGGCCGTCACGAACGGGACCCGGATCACGCCCGAGTTCCTCGCGAAGGCAGCCCGCTACACGGACTGGATTGCCCTGAGCGTCGATAGCGGTATCGAGGCAAACGAGACCGAGCTGGGGCGAGGCACAGGTCACCACCTCGAGACCGTCATCAACGCCGCCAGACTGGTACGCGAACATGGGATCCGCCTCAAGGTGAACACGGTCGTGACCTCCCTCACTTGGCGGGAGGACATGCATGCTCTGCTCCGAGAGCTCAAGCCTGAGCGGTGGAAGGTCTTCCAGGTGCACCTGATCCGCGGGGAGAATGATGTCGCGTACTTGAATCTCCAAGTCTCACCCGAGGAATTTCGGGCGTTCGTCGAGCGTCACGCCGATCTGAACCCTGTAGCGGAGACGGAGGAGGATATGAGGGGCTCATACCTCATGCTGGACCCACTCGGCCGCTTCTTCCAGAACTTCGACGGCTCATACGTCCATGGGGATTCCATCCTGACCGTCGGGGTCGAAAAGGCCCTTGGGCAGGTCGGCTGGGATCTTGAGAAGTTTGAGAGACGAGGGGGGCTCTACGAATGGACGCTCCGTAGGGGGGAGTAGAGGTGCCGCACGACCAAGCTGCGCTGGCGGCAGTCCACAATCTGACCTATGCTAGGACAGGGACAGAGGCGGATCCGTCGCTAGCCTTTAGTAGAGATTCTTCCCTTACACCTGCAGGGGAAGGACAGTTGTCCGCATCATGGGATCAAACTGCTGGGCAGATTCCACTCGCGTTCCTGGTTGATGGCGACAACGCCTCGGCCAAGACTATCGGAGAGATGCTTGCGGAAGTGTCGAACTACGGTACCGTCATCATCCGGAAGGTCTACGGAGACTGGACATCCACGCATCTGAGCCAGTGGAAGCAGGTCTTCCAGAAACACTCTCTCCATCCCGAGCAGCAGTTCGCAAACACCTCAGGAAAGAACGCGACGGACAGCGCGATGATCATCGACGCCATGGACATGCTTCATCAGGGCATCGTGAAGGGGTTCGTCCTTGTATCAAGCGACAGCGACTTCAGTGCTCTCGCCAGGAGGATCCGGGAGGCTGGGCTCCTCGTCATCGGGATCGGAAGGGCAGACACCCCTGAGTCGTTCCGCAGCGCGTGCCACAGATTTGTGTCGACAGAGAACCTCGTGGCCCCCATCGCTCCATCGACGGCGTCCGAGGAAGCTCCAGAATCGGCCATCGGGCCGACGCGCCAGCCACCCACCATCCAGGTCCCACCGCCAAGAGCCCCCACAAGCGAAGCGCTGACCATTCTAGATCGCGCGTTCGAGACCGCAGATCGAGGCGACGGCGTGGTTCACCTCGCTTATCTCGGAGAGACTCTCTATCGGCTCGATTCTGCCTTTGACGCGCGCACCTACGGGAAAGCAAAGCTCGTAGACCTCATACTGTTGTTTCCTCACGCGTACACCATTGAGCGCCCTTTGGAACGAGGACCAGGCGCGGTGTATGTTCGCCGCAGGAAGGCCTGAAGGATTGGTTCATTGCGTTCGAATCTGAACTGCCGCTGGAGATTCTGGCTGACGCAGACAGGAGAATCAGCCTCGACTCATTGTCGGCCGTGTGGTACGTATGTGGTAAGCAAGCATACGCCAAGAAGACCTTTGACTCCCGGGCGTGGGGGGTCTGTCAAAGCCCACTCCCCTTCGGCGGTTCAATAGGGGAGATTTCGATGGCGTTGGCGGTGGAGACGCGAACGTCACCGTTGGCGGTGTCGCGGTCCCACTCCCCGTAGCGCGGACTCTCAGGTCGCTCTCTCCAGAGAACTTCAGGCCCCAGACCACCACCGTCTGGTCCTTCCCCGACCGCGGCGACTGGGCCACCCACGCCGGCAACTACCGCGGCAACTGGTCCCCGTATATCCCCCGCAACCTGATTCTCCGCTACACCAAGCCCGGAGACGTCGTCCTCGACCCGATGCTCGGCGGGGGCACGACCCTCGTGGAGTGCAAGCTCCTCGGCCGCAACGGCATCGGCGTGGACATCAACCGCGACGCCCTCCTGGTCGCCTTCGACCGCCTGGACTTCCCCTACCGCCCCCTCGACGAAGACTACGTGAAGCCCTCCCTCGACCTCTTCCACGGCGACGCCCGCCACCTCGACCTGATCAAGGACGGGGCCGTCGACCTCGTCGCCACGCACCCGCCCTACGCGGGGATCATCAAGTACACGGGCGAGCGCGTCGAAGGGGACCTCAGCTGCCTGACGTTTCCCGCCTTCCTCGAGGCGATGCGCGAATTCGCTGCCGAGGCCTACCGTGTCCTCAAACCAGGAAAGCACTGCGCCATCCTCATCGGGGACACGCGCGAACACCGCCACTACGTCCCGATCTCGACCCGGGTCCTCCAGCAGTTCCTCGAGGTCGGCTTCATCCTCAGAGAGGACATCATCAAGGTCCAGCACAAGATGAAGTCGACCCGGGAGCAGTGGTCCGGTTCGAAGTACGACTTCTACCGGATCTACCACGAGCATCTCTTCGTCTTTCGGAAGCCCGCCGAGGGGGAGAAGACCTCTGACTATCGGAACAGCGTGAAGTGGTGGTGACTGGTCCAAGGGGGAGTCCTGGGCATCGGGGGAAGGTACTAATAGCATGAAGCACTATACTCTGTAGTGAAAATGTGCTGCCCTTCGACCCCGCTGAATGCCGCCTCGAGCCGTCGAAGCACTTCCGGAACACCAAGATGCGGAAGTGGGGCTGGTCCTATGAGGACCTCCGGGAAGCCCTCGGCGCGGCGTACCGCGTGGACCGCAAAGGTCGGCGGAAGCTGGAGGTCTGGGTCCGTAGAGATGGCAGCAAGAAACTCGTCGTGGCCTACGAGCGGGGGACGGAGACGGTGTTCGTGATCACCGGAACGGAGGGCTGACCATGGCCAGGATCTGTCCCGTGTGCGAGAAAGGGGATCTCGTACCGGTAGAAGACATCGTCTCGGAGATCGAGGGCTTGACCTTCGTGGAGCGCGGGGACCGCTGCACGCACTGCGGCGAGGAGTTCATCCCCGAGGAGGAAGGCGCGCGTACGATCCGAGTTGCCAAGAGGTTGGGGCTGTGGGGCGAACCCCTGAAGCTCCGCCGCAAGCTCTCCCGGAGCGGCCGCGGCGTGGTCCTCCGCATCCCCGTCGACCTGCAGGAAAGCCTCGGCCTGAAGGGGGATGAAGAGGTCGTCCTCACGAAGACGGGGCGCAGGCGAATCCTGGTCGAGGTCAAAGCCTAGGGCATTGGGCTCCAGCAGTTCCTCGACGCCGGCCTCCTCCTCAGAGATGACATCGTCAAGGTCCAGCACGATGGAGTCCACGAGGGAGCAGTGGTCTGGTTCGAAGCACGACTTGATTCTTGATCCACCACGAGCAGCTCTTCGTGTTCCGCAAGCCCGCTGGTGGAGAGAAGGTCTCGGACTACCGGAACAGCGTAAAGTGGTGGTGAGCCCAGCATCCTCATATACGTGCGCACGTATGTTTACACGGATGACGACGAAGACGCTGACGATCACGGAGGAGGCGTACGAGCGCTTGAGGGCGCGGAAGTCCGGTGACGAGAGCTTCTCCGAGCTCATCATCAGGATCACCCATCGCCGGCCCCTGGCCGACTTCGCGGGGATCCTTGAGGGCGAGAGTGGTTCGGCCCTGAAGAAGGCGGTCGAGGACTCTCGGCGGGAACGGCAGGCCGTGGACGCCCGTCGACGGAGGCGGGCATGATCCTGGAGACGAGTTTTATCGTCGACCTCCTCTCGGGCGACCTGCGGGCGGTCCGCAAGGCCCGAGACCTGGACTCCAGGGGCGAGGTCGTGCGCCTGCCCGCCCCGGCCCTGTTCGAGCTGTGGGAGGGGGTGGAGCGCTCGGCACGCCCCGAGGTGGAGGCGCGCAAGGTGCGTCAGTTCGCGGCTGCGTACGAGATCCTCCCCTTCACGGAGGAGGACGCCGTCGAGGCGGGTCGACTGTCCGGCCGCCTGGTCAAGGCCGGCAAGACCCCCGGGACGGTGGACGTCCAGCTCGCGGGGATGGCCAAGGCGCGTGGCGAAGCCCTCCTGACCGCCGATGAGGGCCTCCTCGGCCTCTCCAAGGAGATTCGCGTGGAAGGGTACCGGTAGCGTGCATTCCTGCGGGTCACAGTCCCGAGGGGCACGTCGGTCTCCGCGGTCGGGAGGCCGCTGGAGGAAGGTCTCAGGCCACCCGGGACGGTGCGGGAGAGGGGGTGATGTGACCCTTCTATGTTTATGTTATCATGATAACATGAATACCCCTACGCGGATGAGTCGGACCGTTCCAGCCGGAGCGCCCCTAGGGCCGGCACTTGCTCCTGGCCTGAAGGGTTCTACTCCAGGTACCAGGACGGGGCTCTTCGGGTCATGTCAATGGCCTCCTGCTCCGAGTTCGCATCCGCGCAGACGGGAAAACCGGGCACGCTGGCCCCGAAGGATTTGGTCTCCGGGCCATATTCGATAAGGATCTGGTACTTCACGGGATGATGAGCGACCCACTGGCATGAATGCGTGACGACGCGAGCCGTGCGGCCGCAGCCGGGAATCTGCCCATCCTCATCGGGGACACCCACGAGCACAAGCACGACATGCCCATCTCCGCCCGCGTCCTCCAGCAGTTCCTCGAGGTCGGCTTCATCCTCAGAGAGGACATCATCAAGGTCCAGCACAAGATGAAGTCCACGAGGGAGCAGTGGTCCGGTTCGAAGCACGACTTCACCCTGATCTTCCACGAGAGCACCTCTTCGTCTTTCGGAAGCCCGCCGAGGGGGAGAAGGTCTCCGACTACCGGAACAGCGTGAAGTGGTGGTGACTCACCCTCCAAGGGGTGGGTCGATGGAGCAAGCTATATGTAGATGCTTTGCACTACGTTTTGTAGTGAAGATGCGTGTTCCCATTCGATCCCGAGACCTGCGGACTCCGGATCTCCAAACACTTCAGAGGCGCCAAGATGCGGCGCTGGGGATGGAGCTACCGCGACATTCGGGACGCTCTCGGGGAAGCGCACGACGCGAAGCGCGTGGGGAAGCGCAAGCTCGAGGTCTGGGTCCGGAAAGGCGGTTCCAAGAAACTGGTGATCGCCTACGACGAGACGACGGATGTGGTCACGGTGATCACCGGGACGGAGGCCTGACATGGCGGTGAAGTGTCCGGTCTGCAAGAAGGGTGAGATCCTTCCCGTGGACGACATCGTCTCGGACATCGAAGGGTATCTGTTCGTCGAGCACGGCGAGCGCTGCAGCCGCTGCGGGGAGGAGTTCATCCCCGAGGAGGAAGGCGAGCGGACGATCCGAGTCGCCCGACGTCTCGGTCTCTGGGGCGAGCCGCTGAAGCTGCGCCGGAAGCTGTCACGCAGCGGCCGCGGGGTGGTTCTGAGGATTCCCGCCGATCTCCAGGAGAGCCTTCACCTCAAGGGAGACGAGGATGTCTGGGTGTCCAAGGCTGGAAAGAAGCGGCTCGTCGTCGAAGTGCGATAACGTCGCCTCGCCTCCAAGGGAGATCAGAGCTCTGTGGACGTCGGCTTCATCCTCCGCGAGGACATCATCAAGATCCAGCACAAGATGAAATCCACGAGGGAGCAGTGGTCCGGTTCGAAGCACGACTTCACCCTGATCTTCCACGAGAGCACCTCTTCGTGTTCCGGAAGCCTGCGGCGGGGGAGGAGACCTCCGACTACCGGAACAGCGTGAAGTGGTGGTGACGTTCCCATCCTCTTATTTATGTTAGCATGATAACATGATTCCAGAACACAATCTCCCGCCACTCTGTTCTCGAGACCGCCGCGGTGGTGCACCGGCTGGAGTGAGAACACATAAATACGTGTCAACACATATCGTCGGCTGTGCCGAACATCACGCTCAGCATCCCGGAAGAGGTCTATGTGGAAATGAAACGCCGACCGGACATCCGCTGGAGCGAGGTCGCCCGCCAGGCCATCGCGGAACGCATCCACCGGGAGGGCCAGCTCGAGGAAATGGATCACGCTCTGGCGAAGAGCAGGCTCACGCAGGCAGACGCCATTGAACTCGGGAGGCGGGTCAACCGGGGGATGTGGGAGCGATACAAGAAGGACCGAGTCGCGCCCCGCCGGCGCGTACATGTAGCAGACAAGAGCCCCTAGGGGGACAGGATTGCTTCCTCCGTGGACCCTCCCGGGCCGATCCTGCGCGTGGTGGTCGATGCGAACATCGTCATCGCCGGCGTCCTCAGGAACTCCACCGCCCGACGCATCGTGATGGACCCACGGCTCCGCCTCTGGGCGCCTTCGCTCCTCATGGAAGAGACGGGGAAGCACGTCGGTGAGATCTCCCGTCGCGCCGGGATTCCGCTCGAGGAGACGCGCCATGTCCTGGACTCCATTCTCGAACTCGTCATTTTTGTCGAACGTGAAGCGCTGGAATCCCAGTGGGAGGAAGCTGAGCGGCTTCTGACCTCCCGCGACCCATCGGATGCCCCTTACGTGGCGGTCGCGTTAGCCTTCGAGCTAGATGGGGTGTGGTCCGACGACCCGGACATCAGAGTGCAGGGTCGGGTCCGGACCTACACGACACCGGAGCTCGTGCGCCTTCTCCCGCCGATTCCGAAGCGTGATCTGGAGGGCCCGCCTCAACGACCAGGTCGTGACTGAGGCCTGCCGCGTCCTCAAGCCAGACCAGCACTGCGCCATCCTCACCGGGGACACCCGCCAGCACCGCGACTGCGTCCCGATCTCCACTCGCGTCCTCCAGCAGTTCCTCGAGGTCGGCGTTCTCCTCAGGGAGGACATCGTCAAGGTCCAGCAAAAATGAAGTCCATGAGGGAGCAGTGGCGCGGCTCCAAGTACGACCTCTACCTGATCTTCCACGAGCATCTGTTCGTGTTCAGGAAGCCTGCGGTGGGGGAGAAGATGTCCGACTACCGGAACAGCGCGAAGTGGTGGTGAGGAAGGCGGCCTCCCCCCAGAACTATGTTATCATGATAACATAATTAGATCCCGAAGGAACGTGCTAGCGGGACCGTCTCGGCCCCAGTGGGGGTGGGTCCTCCTCCCCCGATTGCAGGCGGCCCGCGCGGAGATCGTCCAAGACCGTTTTGGTCCGCCTTGCTCCCGGCACCTTCTGGAGGAGCTCTTTGTCCCCCGTGACCAGGAACCTCGCCCCGCTCGCGTCGAACCCGGCCCACACGGCGGCATCTTCCTTGTCCTTGAGATTGCCCTCCCGTGACTTGATGGCGTCTTCGTCGGCGTCGGGAAGGAGGAGGAGCGCCCCCTGCCCGAAACTCAGCAGGTCCTCCACCCCCTCAGGAGTGAGACGGAACTGGGGCCGCTGCAGCACCTCCTGAACCTCAGCCCACACGTACGCCGCCGTGACGAGTTCGACCGCCCCGAGGAGACCCAGGTCCAGGAGTTCCGATTCATTCCCCTCGAAGAGGAGACCGCTAATGATGGTGTTCGCGTCGAGGAAGAGGCGGGTCGACACGGAGGGTTCACCGCCGACGGCGGCGCCACATCTCCTTCCGAGTCTCGCGCACGAGGGCCTCGACGCGGGTCCGCGTGAGGCCGCTGCGGCGGATCTTCTCGCGGATGGCCTGCACCTTGTCCCGCCGGGCCTGGAGCTTGCGGAGGAGAATGGTATCCCCCACGCGTGCGAACTCCACGAAGTCCTCGTCGTCGAGATCCAGAGCGTCCCGGACCTTCTTCGGGATCGTGACCTGCCCCGCGGTCGTGATCTTGCTCACGTAGGTCTCCATGATTCTTCTAAGGAATCCTTAGTCCATAAAGGTTTCGGACACGGGTGTGCCTTGGAGATAGTAACCGCCGAGGCCTACCGCGTCCTCAAGCCCGGCAAGCACTGCGCCATCCTCACCGGGGACACCCGCCGACAACGCCACTACGTCCCCATCTCCACGCGCGTCCTCCGGCAGTTCCTCGACGTCGGGTTCATCCTGAGGGAGGACGTCATCAAGGTCCAGCACAAGATGAAGTCGACGAGGGAGCAGTGGTCTGGGTCCAAGTACGACTTCTACCTGATCTACCACGAGCACTTGTTCCGGAAACCCATTGGCGGAGAGAAGGTGTCCGACTACCGGAACAGCGCGAAGTGGTGGTGAGCGAAGCTGCCCTCGAATCATGTTATCATGATAACATGATTCCTACACCGAGCCCGACGACACGTTCCAACCCGGACCTCTCATGAAGCGAGAGCCACGCCAGGTCAGGAGGTGGAGTACCCGAAGAGCCGGTCGTACTCCTTGTGCGTCAGGATGCGGAGGAGCAGCACCTCGGGCCGCGACCCCGGTTTGGTGGCGATGGTGTAGACCACCCGCCAGGCCTCCGGCAGCTCCAGACGCCACAGGTTGTCCACCGAGTAGGCACGCCTCAAGGAGGTCGGGATGAGCTCCTTGCGGATGCTGTCCCCCACCATGGGATCCTCCGAGAGGCGATCCCGCCACCAGAGGAGCTTCTTGTCCTGGGTCGCGGACAGACGCCGCCGCTCCCGGGTCGCCTCCTCGGACACGAGCACTCGGTACGGCGGCATCGTCCCTCACGTTCGGGGTCAGAGTTCCCGCCACTTCCGGGCCCAGAGCTTCGGCGAGGGGTTCAGGACCCACAGGACGCCCTTGGAGCCTTCCACGACGAAACCCAGGCGCTTGAACTCGTCCACCGCCAAGCGGACCGCTTCGTGCCGAACGACCTTAGCGGCCATCCGACGCTTGATCTCGTTGAGGCTGAGAGGACCGTCCGCAGTGCGCAGGATGCGTTCGATGGCGTGCATCGTGGCGAGGGTCGGCCCACGAGCCTCCATCTTCGGCGGCATGGGAAGGATGGCGAGCGCCATACCTGTCCTCAGGGCTCTCTGGTCACTTAAAGCTAGCTGACAATTGGGACATATACCCTGAACATATACTAGCGGTCCTCGACATCGGCTTCCTCCTCCGCGAGGACATCATCAAGGTCCAGCACAAGATGAAGTCGACGCGGGAGCAGTGGTCCGGCCCGAAGTACGACTTCTACCTGATCTTCCATGAGCATCTCTTCGTGTTCCGGAAGCCCGCTGAGGGAGAGAAGGTCTCGGGCTATCGGAACAGCCTGAAGTGGTGGTGACGGTCGACTTAGGGTCGTGTGCTCAGGTGCGAACCCTTAAGTAGATGTCGTGAAATTATATCGTACGTGGGCACCCTGAACCGGCACCTGTCGCAATACCGCGCGTTCAAGACCTCCGCGGACCAGCCCGGCGTCGAGATCCAGGGGCGTGTCGAGATGCTCTTTCTGGCGGCCTATCACCTCATCGACGCATGCGCCGCCAAGCATGGCATCCACATCAACAAGCACCAGAACGTCCGGCGGGAGCTGGAGGCGAACCCGGCCATCTTCGGCGCGGACTCGAAGAGTGTGTGGGAGTCGTTCGATGAGCTCCAAGGCCGGTCGCGGGCAAAGTTCGTCTACGGGGGGACGTGGATGGAGTCTGACATCGCCGCCACGCTGAGGCACTTTGACACGATCGAACGTGTCTGCCTGAAGGTGACCTCGTGAACCCGCCGGAGTTCGAACGGGCCATCGAGGAACTCACGCACCATCTCGCCCTCCACCCGTCCGTGCGAGCTGCGATCCTCTACGGGTCAGCCGCCCGGGGGACGGCGACGCGCGAGAGCGATGTGGACCTTCTGATCCTCACGCCACGGAGCGAGGAGGACCGGTTGATGCCCGGCATCCATGACATCGAGAGCGCCATGGACGTGACTATCTCTCCTTACTTTGTCGAGGAGGAGGAGCTTCTCAAGGTGGACCGGCAATTCTTGGACTCGATCATACGGGAGGGGAGGGCCCTGGTCGGCGCCGTGCCGAAGGTCGCCGTCCAGGATCTCGATCTCCGTCCCTTCCGCGCCGTGAGCCTCTTCGTCTCCCACCTCCAGCCGCCGATGAAGATGCGACTCTACCGTCGGCTCGATGGGTACACAACGGTGCGTCGCCGGGGCCGGAAGCGCTACGAGCGGCAGGTGCAGGGTTTTCTCGATCGGGTCGGCGGCTGGCGAATCGGCCGCGGGGCGATCATGGTCCCTGAGCGAGCGGTGCCAGAGCTGGAGGCGATCCTGGAGGACCTAGGGGCCAAACGAAGCCTTGTCCCCATCTGGATTCAGGCCCCGTAGAACAGGACAATCCAGCGCGTGTCGAGAGAGCAGTGGTCCGGGTCCAAGTACGACTTCTACATGATCTACCACGAGCACCTCTTCGTGTTCCGCAAGCCCGGGGAAGGAGAGAAAGGTCGCGGACTACCGGAACCGTGCGAAGGGGTGGTGATGCCCCGAAGATGCGTTCCAATTCATGTTATCATGATAAAATGAATGTTGTCCAGCATGATTTGCGAACGAGGCCGTATACCTGGACCGCGCGTCTCGATCAATCCTGGAGGGTCCACAGGGCATCGGAGGTCGCGTACACCCAATAGGCGTGGCCCGGGGAGAGGATGTCCCAGCCCTGTGAGGTCTGAAGATGATACGGTGCCTCGACCGAGTGCCCCTCGATCCGGGTCACCGGGGCCCCCCACAGTCCGGGCATGGCGGCGGCGACCGTCCGCGTCAACGAGCTCGGATACCCGACGAGGTTCCATCCGGCGTTCAACGGGATCGTCCATGAGGTGATCACCCGGCCGGCCACGGTCCAGAGGTCCGGGCTGAGGGCCTCGACCCAGAGGCCCATCGACGGGCCGATGGCGGTGATCTCGTCCGTGCCCGGGCCCTTGAACGTCGTCGCGGCCTTCCAGGGGTCGGTCGCGTCGGCGGCCACGTACGTCCGCAGGACCGTGGCGGGCGGATACGTGGCCACCACCGTCGAGGGGTCCGTGGCGGTGAGGACGGGGACCGAGAGGAGCTCGAAGCGGCGGCCCGCCGGATCGCCCAGGAGCCGGGTGAACTTCGCCGCCTGCGTGACCGATGTCTCTCCCACTCCCGAGGCCCCCACCGCCGTCACCGCGTAGTAGTACGAGGCGGGGTCCCCGTCCCCGGCACCGGCATGGACGCAGGAGGCCTGCCCCGCCGGTACGGTGCCGCAACCTCCGAGCGGCACGTACCCCGCGGCCGCGGGATCGTACGCCATCTCGTAGCGGACCTCATAGTGGTCGACCAGGGTGGCGTCGTCCGGCGAGAGGTCCCAGGTGATCACGACATCCTGGAGGGCGCCGCCCTGGAGCGTCGCGTTCAGGTTCTCTGGGGCTCGGGGCCGGAGGGGGGGCGGTTTGTTCGCAGAATAGATGTTCCAGTCGCCATCGCGACCGTCCGTCCACGCCGCATGGATCGTGCCGTCCGGACCCGCCGCTAGGGCCAGGTAGTCCCCGGGCCGGTCCCAAACGGCCGGCGAACGCGCGGTGGTAATGAGGAGATCGGGGGACCAGCTCTGCCCGCCGTCCGAGGACGACGCGTAGTAGACGTCGAAGTCCCCGGCGCGCGCGTCCTCCCAGATCATGTGGAGGACCCCGTCCGCGTCGACGACGAGGGTCGGCATCCACTGGTCCCCTGTCGGCACGTCGTTCACGAGGACATCGGTGCCCCAGGTCACGCCTCCATCCAACGAGCGGTCCACGTAGATGTCGAGGTCCCCCGCCCGATCGTCGGGCCAGGCGACGTACACCGCGCCGGCGGTGTCGACGGCGATCCACGGCATCGCGAAGCGCTTTCCGAACGGCCGGTGCGCCGCGCCAGGGACGTCATTGACCGGCACCGGGGCGGTGAACGTGCGTCCCCCGTCGGTGCTGCGCTCGACGACGATGTCGTCCAGGTAGTTGTGATGGGTGAGGACGATCACGCCGGCCGGGGTCCGGACCAGGTTGTAGCCCAGCCCGTCCTGGAGGTTCGTCCCGGGCGAGCGCCACGTTTGCCCGCCGTCCGAGGAGTCCGTGAACTTGCCCTGGACCTGGGACGTGGTGCCGTTGCCCCACCGATAGGCGCAGTACAGGGTACCCTGGTCGTCCACGTAGATGGCCTCCTTGTCGACGTAGGAAGAGACCTCGGAGAGGGTGACGATCGGACCCCAGCTCGCCCCGGCGTCCATGCTCTTCGAGACGATGACGCTGCTCGGCCCGGTGGACGTGTAGTCCAGGCGGGCGAAGTACGCCGTGTCGTCCTTGTCGACGACGAGCCATGGATCCGTCCCGTCCTTGAGGAACGGCCGGTCCATGAGGATCCCCGGGCTCCAGCTCGCGCCGTTGTCGAGGGAGCGGGAGAAGCCCACTCTCCGGCCGGAGCCGTTGTGGGTGTCCGCCTCCTTCCAGCCGAGATAGAGGACGCCGTTCGAGTCGACGGCGAGGGAGGGTTCGACCTGCCAGTCGTAGCCACGGGAGTTGTCGGTCACCCGGAGGTTCGTGGAGAAGGACGAGGGGGACCCCGCGTGTCCGGACGTCACCCCGGGGCCTGGAGCGACCGGGCGCACATCGCCCTCTTGCCCGGTGAAGGCCGCCAGAGGCATCACGAAGAAGAGCGTTACCGCCAATGCCCCCGCCCACCGGGTCATCGGGATGATAATCCCCGAGCGCCAGATAGCCCGAATGGTGCAGTATTCGATGTCACTGGGGAGGGCTCGGGTGTGTTCATATTCTCATGAGTACATGAATCAGTGGCATGCCCCAGGAGATGCCTCCCCCGCGCAGCGCGACCTTTTTACGGCGTCGCGGCCTTCGGGCGTCCGAGGCGACATCGTGGAACATTACGTCGTGCTGGGTCGATGGACGGAGCAGGGATCAAAGAGTCTCAAGGAGACCACGAAGCGCGCGGACACCGTGAAGGCGGCCGCAAGCAAGCTCGGCGGCAAGTTCGAGCTGTGGTGGACCATGGGCGAGTGGGACTTCGTCGGGTGGCTCGACGCCCCGACGGACGATGCCGCGAACCAGATCATCCTCAACGCGCGCATGACGGGGAACGTGCAGACGCGCACGATGAAGGCCTGGACCGCCGCCGACATGGAGAAGCTGGTCACGAAGCTCGGGTAAGCGGCCTTCCTCCCGAGGACCGGCCCCTCGGACCACGGCGCATGTGCCCGCCGCTGGACGGCCCAAGATTGATACCGCGTGAGCCTTGAAGGTCTGACGTGGCCTCCGCCTACCGCCAGTACCTCGCCGCCTATCGCGGCCTCTCGACCGACGCGAAGCGCCTCCTCACCGCCACCGCCCTCGAGTCCCTCCCGTTCGGGGTGCTCGCCGTCGCGGTCCCCCTCTACCTGAAGCTCCTCGGCCATGGTGAGGTCCTCATCGGCTCCTTCCTCTCCGTCCTCGGCGGCACGGCGGTCCTCCTTATCCTCCCCTTCGGCATCCTCGCGGACCGCGTCGGGCGGAAGCCGATGGTGATGCTCGGCGGTGCCTTGGCGGGGACGACGTTCCTCCTGCTCCCGCTCGCCTCGAACGTGCCGTTGCTGTTCCTCGCGGGAATCCTTGGCGGCCTCGCCGAGGCGCTCGTCTTCTCGACGCTCCAGGCGCTCCTCGCCGACGCGACGACGACGGACAACCGCACCCCGGTGTTCGGGATCTCGTTCTTCCTCGGGGCCGCGATGACGGGAATCGGCGGGCTGCTCTCGACCGTGCCCAACCTGCTCACCGTCGGCGGCTGGGCCCTCGTCCCCGCCTACACGCCGCTCTTCGTCACGACCGCCGGCGTCCTCTTCCTCGTGCCGATCCTGATCGCGCGCGTGGCGGTGACCGCCGCGACGCCGGGGCCCCGGCCCGGCCTGCTCCCGAGGCGCTCCGGCCGGATCATCTCGAGGTTCTTCGTCTCGAACATCATCATCGGCCTCGGCGCCGGGCTCACCGTCCCGATCCTCTCCCTGTGGTTCTTCCTGAAGTTCGGGCAGCTCGAGGCGTTCACAGGTCCGCTGTTCGCGGTCGGCGCGGGGATCAACGCGTTCGCGTCGCTCGTGTCCCCGATCCTGGCGAAGCGGTACGGGCTCGTGCGGACGGGGGTCGTCCTCCAGGGGGCCGCGACCGTGCTCCTGTTCGGGATGGCGGGGACGGTGTGGCTTCCCGTGGCGGCGGTGCTGTTCCTCGGGCGGAACGCGCTGATGAACATGACCTGGCCGGTGATGTCCTCGTTCCTCATGGGAGCGGTGCACCCGGACGAGCGGTCCTCGGCCTCGGCGGTCGTCGGGCTCTCCTTCCGCCTCCCCTTCGCGGTGAGCACGGCGTTCGGAGCGGCGATGATGGCGGTGAACGCGGACCTCCCGCTGCTCGTGACCGCGGGGCTCTACGTCGTCGGGACGGCGGCGTTCTGGGTGTTCTTCCGAGGGGTGCCGGGGTCGTCGGCGGCATCCCCGCGGCCGGCCGCCCCTTAGGATCTGCCTACGAGAGGCGAGGGTAAATCCCGTCGAATCCGTCGTCGAAGGAGACGATGTGTTCCGCTTCGAGTTCCCGGGCCACACTGACCAACGTCCAGTCCGTCACGCTCAGGGTCTTGTCACGATGTCGCCGAAAGTCGGCCCACGCGGACGCGAGCTGCGCGGGCGCGAGGTGGTGCATCAGGACCAGCGGGCGACCGTCGTGCATCGTGTAGAAGAACTCTCCCACCCGCACCGCGGCGGCATGGCGTCGCGTCCGGGCGAAGGACAAGGTCACCGCCTCGGCGAAGATGAGGTTGGTCGAGTGCGCCTTGCCGTGGACCCCGTGCAGGATCTCCTGGAAGATCTGGACGGCCCGGTCGTGATCGTCGTCATCGGGATTGTGGAAGGCGACGATGAAGGAGGTGTCCAACAGGACGCTCACCGCTGCTTCCTCCACCCATAGAGGATCTCGTCGATGTCTTTCCAGCTGGTGCGCCCCCATCCCCGCGGGTCGACGAGGCGCTTGATGATCTTCTGCGCCTCCATCTCCGAGACAACGACCGGACCGCCCTGGTCCTCCACAAGGATGTCGCCCACCTTCCTCGATGCCGCCCGCAGCACGAGTTCGAGGATGTGTTCCTTCGTCATCTTGTGGCCGAGCAGGAGGAGGCGGGCCTGGAGCTGATCAAGGCTCTCCTTTCCGGCCTCCGTCAGCTTGACGCTGGTGACCGCCATACGTGTCAGTAGAGAATTCTACTGGTTTAAGGTTTCGTCTCCGATGCCGCCAAACGCTCGGAGGCGAGTGCGGAAGCGCGGAATCGAACCGCGATCTCCTGACTGGCGATCAGGCGGCCTGCCGTTGACCGACTCCCGCGAGTGCGGCACCCCCGAGTCGGACGGGGACCGGAGGTTTGGAGGACCGCCGTGCTGCCGTTACACCAGTGCCGCATGGATCACCGCCACGGATTGGTGCGAGGGAACCTGCCCCAAGTGGGGCAGGGTCGGAGGGTGAGAGTCCTCCACAACGGACGATGTCGTCGTCTTCACCCCGTGGCGGTGGAGTGCTGCTGCCCAGGGTCGAACCGGGGCCTCCGGGTCGATAACCCGGGATACTTCCGCTGTACTACAGCAGCGTTGCCGCCAGCCGGAGTCGAACCGGCGTCCGATCCTCGAAGGGGATCGATGTTTGCCGTTGCACCATGGCGGCGAGTGGCAGCACCCCGATTCGCACGGGGACCCTGGCCTCGTAAGGGGCAGATCCTGCTACTAGACTATGCTACCATCCAAATGGTGACCGGAACCCCTGAAGGCCCGCCATCGGGGCAAGGCAGGAGGGAACCCACAGGGTCGCATCGCGGAATACCGCGTCACATTACCGCAACCGAAGACGCGTCATCGCGACAACTACTCGTAGGAAGGAGGGAAATCAAAAGTAAAGGTTGGCGGCCGTGGCCGCCATGAAGGTGTTTCTCCAGGCGTCGGAGCCGGAGAGGTCGTGGCCTCAGTTCCGTCCGTACTGGCCGCCGCCGCTCCCGGCGCGGAACTCCCGCTCGGGGCGCTCGTGCTCGGCCGCGCTGATGTCGGTCGCCGTGCTCACGTCGAGCGTCTTCGTGCTCTGGGTGAACGACCCGTACTTCCCGACGTTCAGGCGGATGTGCCCGCGGACGATGCTCACGTACCCGTTGGTCACTTGGAGCACGTCCCCGCTCTTGACCTGGTCGATCTGGGACTCCCACAGGGACAGGATGACCGTCCCCGTGTCGTCGCCGATGACCGCCTCGGCCAGCTGGCGCGGTGCGCCCAGCTTGGAGTCGACGGTGCGTCGCTCTCCGATGTTCACTACCTTCGCGACCAGGCTCACTTGCTTGGTCGTCGGTTTCAAGTCCGCCACTTTCATGACGGTCGCTGTCTGTTCTTCTGGCATTCTGTTCCACTCTCTTAGTCACGCAAAACTCGATAACAAGTCAAGTCGCTACGCGGCTCTTCTCAAGCCGAATCTTGGTGTCTGGGCTCAACGAGGGGCAGGGAGTATATGGAGTTTGTGTCGCGGCGCGCATGAAACCGGGCTCGGTTTCCCATTGCACTCTCGCGGTCATGAAGCACCTCGAGCCTCAGGAGGACCCCGACCCGTAACAGCCATTCCCTTGAGACGAGGCGACACAACCAGACAGAGAAAGGGCGGCGGGCGGAAGGGGAAGTCGCGTTCCCGCCGCAAGGATCCCTCGCGCCGGCCAAGATTCGGCGAACACCGGCGGGAGTGACCGATGGACCCGAGAGGAGTCGAACCCCTCCGCCGCATTGCAAGTGCGGCATGCTGCCGTTACACCACGGGCCCGGCGATCTGGCGGTGAGACTAAGAGTTGAAGGGAGGTCAACGGAGGCTCGACTCGCCCCAGTCAAGTCACCGCCGGAGCGTAGAAATAGGGTCGAGGGTCTCCGGGGAAGCCGGGGTCCCTCATGCCACAGCACACCGTCATCATCCTGCGCTTCCGGGAGGAGACGGCCGCGGAGTTCGAGCATCTCTTCGAGGCAGAAGTGATGCCCTTGTGGCGGGAGTATCAGGAGAAGGGGAAGTTCCAGAGGGCGCTCCTGTCCCGCATCGTCGAAGATCACCTGGAGGAAGGCGGGCGGTACTACATGCTCGACCTCGAGCTGCCGGGGATGCCCGAGCACGAGGAGTTCGACGAAGATCCCCGTTTTCTGTCTTTCCTCAAGAAGGTCCGACCCCTGCAGGCTCATGAGGTCGAAGGTGGAGTCCGGAAGCCGGTGGAACCGGCGGTGTGGATCGGGGAGCCGCTCTTCCGCGTCTGAAGGCAGAATTGGGTCTAGCTCCCGCGTCGAGAAACAAAGTGTCCAGGTGCCCGCCGTAAGCCTCGTTCTGTTCTGGCCGCATTCGACTAAGCGTCCGTTCGGACTTGCTCCCGCGGGGGCTCGTCGTTCCACCCCATCCGCCGGGAACGTCACGCTTGCGCGATCATGCTGCCCCGGCGGCGGTGTCGTTTCTGTGCGGTTGCCCGGCCTCTCGGCCGCCGGACTTGCGTCCGGCCGCGCTGCGTTGTGGAGCGAGGACTTTCCTCAGCGACTTGCGTCACCGTCGGCGGCCCGCGGGCTCCTGGACTGAGAAACGATGGTGAATGGCGGCATCATCACCGGAGAGAGCAGCGCCCAGGAGAGGATTCGAACCTCTGAGGGATCGCAAGACCCCCACCGGCTTTCCAAACCGGCGCCATCGGCCGCTCGGCCACCTGGGCATCCGGATTCGGGGCCGGCGCCATCCCGCTTGACGACCTGGGCATTCAAGGCCGGCTCCTTCCCGCTCGGTCACCTGGGCAGACGCCGGGAGCAGGAATCGAACCTGCGGGACCGTGAGGTCCACCGCCTTAGCACGGCGGCCCCTTGCCGCTCGGGTACCCCGGCGTTCGTTGAAGGGAACCGTCACCCCTCTCGCGCGTCGACAACGCAGAAGAGGTTCCCCTCGGGGTCGGCAAGGACCTCGAAGTCCTCCCCCGCCTCGCGCGGCCGAAAGCGCATGGCGCCGAGGCTCAACAGGCGAGCGACCTCGCCCTCGGGATCCTCGGTGTACAGGTCCAGATGAAGGCGACCGCGTTCGGGCGGCATCGGGTCGATGGACACGTTCGGCCCCTTGCCCTCCGGGTCCGTCAGGATCGCGAAAGGGTCCGCGGGATCGATCGGCCTGCGGAGCCGATACCCGAGCGCCCCCTGCCAGAAGGCCATCATTCTATTGAAGTCATTGACGTCGATCACGACAGAGCCGATCCGGACGGTCGGCTTCATGAGCCCCGGAACTCCTATGTCCCGCCATAAGGGTTCCCTCGACACCGTCCTCCTCGGCGGGGAAGGGCGATCTGCGGCCGGGACGACTTGCACGTCGATGGACTGATCCACACCGGTCTCTCCCCGCCGTTTTGAGCCGGCTCCCTTGCTGCTCGGGCACGGCCGCGTGGATGCGTGCGGCTGGATTCGAACCAGCGATAGGACTGACCGTCTCCTCCTAAGGGAGGTGCCGTTGTCCGCTTGGCTACGCACGCGCATGCGCCCGCCCGGATTTGAACCGGGGTACTCTCGTGTATCAGACGAGTGCGATGAAGCGGATCATAAGTCCGCCGCGGTGACCAGGCTACGCTACGGGCGCGTTCGCTGGGGCTGTGGCGGATCTCTCCTCTAGACGGCCGAGCTGCCGTCCGCCGCGTTTCCTCGGCCGCCGTCACGCATGGCCCCGCCCGGACTCGAACCGGGGACTCCGCGTTCAAAGCGCGACGGGATGACCGCTTCCCCACGGGGCTAGTAGTCCCGCCCTGGGTCGAACAGGGACCTCCTCGCTCAGAACGAGGCGCGCGTGCCGTCGCGCCGCGGGACTGCGTTTCACGATGTGCTGCCGCACAGGCCGGGCCCGCCGTCGAGAATGGCGCGGCCCACCGAGCCGAAAAACCAGACACCGACGGCACCCGAACCCGTTCAGGCGACTATGGCGCTACCTTCGAGGAGCGCCGCTAGCCGCGGGGACGGAATACGTCCCGATTGGGTCAGGGATGCCGTGGGCATCATCGTCCGGACCCAGGAGGGCGGCCCTATTTTACGGTTTCGGAGAGAACGACGTCCTCGGCCGAGCACGAGCCCGACGCCCCGAGATCGGCAGGACAACCCTCCAGCCTAAGTTGATAGTGCTCACTCGCCATCGGCGGACGGGTTGATCCATGACCAAACAACGCAAGGCGGTGATCCTGACGGCGGACAAGTTCGAGGACATGGAGGTCTTCGTGCCCCTGTTCCGGCTCCAGGAGGCAGGCTGGCACGTCGACGTCGCGGCCCCCTCCCTCCAGCAGATCGGCGGCGAGCACGGGTACGGGTTGACGCCGACGAAGGTAATCGCCGACGTGAGGGCGGACGAGTACGACCTCCTGATCATTCCCGGCGGCTTCCCGGACGGGGCGCCGCGCACGGTCCGAGGGATCAAGGCGGCCCAGGACACCGCCCGGGCGTTCTTCCTGAAGAACAAGCCCGTCGCCTCGATCTGCCACGGGCCGTGGACCCTGGTGTCCGCGGACCTCGTGCGAGGACGCCGTCTCACCTCCTATTGGCACGATGGGGTGCCGGAGGAGATTAGGGCTGCGGGCGGCACCTGGGACGATGCAAGCGTCGTCGTCGACGGGAATCTTGTGACCTCCCGCTACCCGATGGACCTCCCCGACTTCTGCCGCGAGATGATGAGGCTAGTCGGGTGACCGGGTCCCCGCACGCAGGAGCTCCGGATGCCCGGGCCTGCAAGGCCGGGATTGCCTTGCCAACGCCCCGAAACCGCCATTCGCCTCCCGAATCGTTAAGTAGGGCGCACCGCGATTCCGGGCGCAGCTTCGGTGTGCGGGAAGGAGCGGGAGTCGCTCCCACCGGGCACGGGGAATGGGGGAGGAGGGAGATGGCGGGGGACATCAACGGCACTCGTTGTACGCTCGTTCGATTGGTGGCGGGGATCCTGGTGGCGGTGCTCCTCGCGCCGGCGATCCCGCAAGCCGCGGGCGCCGCCGTGTGGCCGAAGCCCGGCCTTGTCCCCACCGGCCCCGCGCCTGAGATGACCGTGCTTCCGCCGGGGACTCCGGGGTACTTCCCCTGGCTCTACTACCTCGAGGGGCGCGTGAACCTCGCGAGCGGGAACCTCTACTACACGGAGGAGGACCTCTCGGTGACCTCGACGGGGGAGGACATCCGGGAGCACCGGGTGATCGCCTACACCGACACTCCGGATCCCGTCCGTAACCTCGTCCTTGAGCGCGCGTACAACAGCGGGGCGGCGGCGACCGACGGACCCTTCGGCTTCGGCTGGACGCACGCCTACAACCTGTTCCTGGAGGTCCTGCCGGACGGGGACGTCGCCGTGCACGATGGGACCGGCGCAGTGTGGCGGTACGACAGCGCTCCGGGCGGGTTCGTCGCGCCGGCGGGGATGCACGACCGCGTCGGGCCCAGCTTCGGCGGCGGATACGACTGGTTCCGCAACGACGGGAGCGTCCGCCACTTTGACGCGAGCGGGGAGCTCACCGGAGTCACCGACGCGAGCAAGAACGAACTCGCCATCGAGTACGTCGGCGGGCATCTGCGACGCGTAAGAGGGTTCCACGAGCTCTCCCTCTGGTTCGACACGAACGCGGAGGGGCGGATCTTTCGCGTCTCCGACGACCTTGGGCGTCGGGTGGACTACGCCTACGACGCCGCCGGAAACCTCGTCTCGTCCACGGATCCGATCGGCGGCGTGCGGCTCTATCGGTACTCCGGGCACGTCCTGGTCCAAGCGATCAACCGAGAGGGTGTCGGTCTCCAGGTCGACTACTCCGGTGCGACCGCCCAGCAGCTCGACGTCTTCGTCCATCACACCAGCACCGGGACGGACTCGCAGGTCCTCCGGACGCAAACGATCGTGTACGCCACAGGACTCGCCATCATCCACGGCCCTCGCGGCGGGAAGACCCTGATCCAGATGGACGACGCGGGTTCCCCCATCAAGGTCGTCGACGCCCTCGGCGGGACGACGCGGTACCGGTACGACGCCGACCGCAACCTCGTGCGCTTCCAGGACGCGGACGGGAACGCGCGGACGTACGAGTACGACGCGCGCGGCAACAGCGTGAAGGTCGTCGATCCCCTGGGCCACACGATCACAAGGACGTGGTCGAACACCGACACCCCCTACGAGTCCCTTCCCACGTCCTTCACGAACCGCCGCGGGTACTCGGGGACGATCCTGCACGACGCCTCGGGGCGGCCGACCGAGCTCGCGACTCCCGTCGGATCGATTCGCTACGCCTATGACGCCGAGGGCACGCTCACGGCGGTCACGAACACGCGGGGATTCACGACGCACTTCGCGACCGACCACGCCTCCCGCAGGCAGACGCTCACCGACGCGCTCGGCAGCACCTGGACGTACACCTACGACGCGGCGGGACGACGCCTCCGGGACGTGGACCCCCGCGGCGCGGTGACGACCTACACCTACGACGGGAACGCCCGTCTCGTCCGCAGGGTCGACCCCCTCGGCGGCGTGTGGACGAACTCCTACAATGCGGAGGGCAGCCTGGTCACCGCCACGGACCCGTTGGGTCGCACCTCGGGGAAGGAGTCCAACCTCCTGGGGAGGGACTTCGCCCAGAGCGATCCCCGAGGCGCGACGGAGTCGTTCGTCTACGACGCGGCGGGGGACCTGGTCGAGAGGACGGACAAGGGCGGGAGCACCTGGCGGTTCGAATACGACCTCCTCAACCGCCTGACACGGACCGTGGACCCTCTCGGCAACGCGGTGGAGTCCACGTACGACCGCGTCGGGAACGTCCTCTCGCGCACCGACGCGAAGGGGACGACGCGCTACGCCTACGACAAGGAGAGCCGCCTCGCCCAGCTCACCGACGCGCTCGGCCAGATCGAGCGGTACGCCTACGACGCGGAAGGCAACCGGGTCACCGAGGTCCGGAAGGACGGATCCGTGTTCACCTCCGCCTACGATTCCCTGGACCGCGTCGCGGCAATCACGGACCCCCTCGGCGGCGTCGAGACGTTCACCTACGACGGGGAGGGAAACCGGATCCGGCACGTCGACGAGAACGGCGGCGTCACGCTCCGCGAGTTCGATGCGGGGAACCGCCTCACCGCCAACACGGATCCCCTCGGCCACCGCCACACCTTCGCCTACGATGCGGTCGGCAACCTCCTCCGGTACACGGACGCGCGCGGGTCCTCCACGACGTACACGTGGACGCTCCTGGACAAGCGCGCCACCGCCACGGACGCCCTGGGGCAGGTGTCGACGTGGACGTACGACGCGGTCGGCAACGTGCTCACCGCCAGGGACCCCCGTGGAAGCGTGACCGCGTACTCCTACGACGCCCTGAACCACCTCCTGGCGGAGACGGATCCCCTCGGGCACACGACCTCTTACACGTACGACGCGCGGGGGAACCGGATCTCGAGGACCGACCGCCTCGGGAACTTCTGGACCTTCTCCTACGATGCCTTGGATCGCCTCATCAACCAGACGAATCCTTTGGGCCAGCTTGACGCCTACACCTACGACGCCGTCGGCAACCTCCTCACCGCCACGGACGGGAACGGGCACGCGACGACGTACGCCTACGACGCGCTGGGCCGCCGGGTCCAGGAGACCGACCCCCTGGGAGCGGCGACGACGTACGCCTACGACGCGCTGGACGACCTCGCGCGGCTCACCGATGCGAATGGCGGTGTCACGACCTACACGCACGACGCGCTGCGCCGGCTCACGAGCGTCCGGTCCCCGCTGGGCAACGTGATGACCTATGCCTACGACGCGGTCGGCAACCGCGTGCGCCGCGTGGACCCGGACGGGCGGACGACGAAGTACACATACGACGCCGCGGACCGGCTCACGCGGGTGCAGTACGTCGGGGGTGGATCCGTCTCGTACGACTATGACCCCGAGGGGAATCCCCTCAAGGAGGTCACCGTGGGCGGCGGGGCGGGGACCACCGCCACCTACACCTATGATCTCCTCGGCCGGCGCATCTCGGCGACCCGCTCCTACGTGGTCGGCCCGGCCCCCGGCTTCACGCGCATGCTGAGCTCCCTCTACGACGCCGCCGGCAACGTCGTCACCCTGCTGTACCCGGGCGGCCTCACCGCGTACTCCTACGATGCCGCGAACCGGCCGACGGCGATCACGGACACCGCCGCAGGGGCGTTCACGTTCACCTACGACGCCGAGGGCCGCCGCACGCGGATGACCGCGGGGAACGGCGACGCGACGACGTACGCCTACGACGCCGCCGGACGGATGACCGAGGTCGTGAACCGCGATCCCTCCATGGCGGTGATGTCCTTCTACCGCTACACCTACGATGCGGTGGGGAACCGGCTGAGCAAGGAGGCCGCGGACGGCACGACCACGTACCTGTATGACGCGGCGGGGCGGCTGACCCGCGAGAGCCGGCCTGGCGGTGTCACGACGTGGACCTACGACGCGGTCGGCAACCGCCTCTTCCAGCTCAGCCCCGTCGGAGGGATCGGGTACGTCTTCGACGCGGACAACCGTCTGCTCTCCGCGGGCGCCCGGACCTTCACCTACGACCGCGGCGGGAACGCGGTGTCGCAGAGCGACGCCGGCAGCGTGACCCTCTACTCCTACGACTTCGAGAACCGGCTCACGCGGGTCGCGCTCCCGGACAGGCGCGCGGTGGACTACCGTTACGCGGGCGACGGCACGAGGATCGAGCGGACCCTCAGCGGCCCAGGGACCAAGGGTCCGGTGAACAACCGCGTCTTCTACGCCTATCGCGGAGACAACCTGATCGAGGAGTGGACGCCAGAGGCGTCGATCGCGCGCTACCTCCACGGGCCGAACGTCGACGAGCCGCTCGCCATGAAGCGCGGCGGCGTGTACTACTACGCGGGCGACGGTCTCTTGAGCGTCACCTCGCTCTCGAACGCCGCGGGCGTCGTCGTCCGCTCGTACGCGTACGACGCCTGGGGGAACTCCCTTGGCGGGAGCGGAACGCTACCGAACCCGTTCCAATACACCGCCAGGGAGTTCGACTCGGACACGGGACTCTACTACTACCGCGCGCGGACGTACACTCCCGCCATCGGACGATTCCTCCAGAAGGACCCCCTCGCCCTCGCCTTCCCGCTCGTCCGCTCCGTCGACGCGCG